>Ga0209541_10001913_pt1 | contig 40445 bp, 38 predicted proteins | sample RifCSPlowO2_01_FD_184027 | JGI IMG/M metagenome (GOLD analysis project Ga0209541, IMG submission 184027) | Groundwater microbial communities from Rifle, Colorado - Rifle CSP2_plank lowO2_0.1 (SPAdes) (version 2) | ecosystem: Environmental > Aquatic > Deep subsurface > Groundwater | place...
ATTATTTTAGAAAGCTTAAGTCTTCTGGTATAGATTTAAGCGGCTGTTCAAACCGCAGAGGAGGAACATTTTTGTAATTTTCGTTTTTTGTCCATCCAGTTTTTGTGTAATAGTAGCAGGCGCCACGTTTTTCCTCAAAAAGAGAATAATCGCTTTTGCATCCGTTTGCTGTCCAGTCGCCGGTCTTTAGATTTTCTGTTTCTGATGGATTTATTGTTACGTGACCATAACCGGCGGGGATTATGGCGGACTCGCCCTTTTCTGCTTCCACTGCGTAAACATCTTCAATCTTGTCAGCATTTCCTTTTTGCATTAAGAAAATCGCTTTTCCGCTTAAAACAGTGTAAATTTCTTTGAAAGATCCTATGTGTATATGGCCTTTTGTTTTCGCGAATTCAGAACCAAGCATTTTAGCCAAGGTTACGGTTATATTGCTGACCAATCCATTTTCTTGTTCTACTTTTCTGTACATGTAGTACAAATCCATATCCGGAGAATTTTTTGCAAAATCTTCGTCATATAGAACCTCGCGCATATCGTTTAAATGTCGAACGTCCGGAGTTATCTTTGTTATGTCTATTTCCATATTCTTTTTGTTTTTATATACCAATTTGTTATATTTTCGAATCTTTTTGCCGGGTCTACTATCTTTGTTGTATCAATGCCCCTCACTTTTTCTGAAGCCCAATATAAATAATCTGGGTTATACAGGAATAGAGCGGGTGCGTCAGAGAGTATTATATCTTGTAGTTCTCGGTAGTCTTGCTCTTTTTTTTCTTGGTCTAAGGTTTCGCGGCTGCTTTTCAACAACTGGTCAACTTGCTTATTTTGGTATTCTGAAAGATTTAGGCCAGGATCATTTATTTGTGTAGAATGCCAAAAAGGATAAAAATCCGGCAAACTTCCCAGCGCCTGTCCGTAAAGCAAGGCATCGTAGTCTCTGCTTTTGATTATATCTTTTAATCCGGAGAGTTCTACGGCCATTATCTGGACATCAACCCCCACATTTTTCCAGTAGTCTTTCAAAATGTTTGCTGTCGCAACAAGTTGTGTTTGGTTTATTGTCGTCAATGTAAATTGCAGGGGAGTAGAATTATTTTGTACGGGCGCGCACAATTCGTTAAGTTTAGTACGAGTGCCCGGACCCGTTTCTCCGGTGCTTTTTGTATCGGGCAGATATTTTTCCTGGAACGCCGTAACGGCATCCCCCGTGCCCGCGCCATACTTGCCATTTGTCTCGCTTTGTAGGAGGCTCTTAAAAGTATTGTCTAGTCTTGATAAGCACCCCTGAAGCTGGGTAACTTCATTTCCTGAGGACCCCTTCTTTAAATAGCTTTTAAACTGAAATGCTGGAGTCTTGGTGATAGCTTTTTCTCGAATTCCACTGCCTGAATCTTTATATCCGGCCTTGTCTAAAAGTTTCTGCGCCGTATCAGTATTAAAGTCATAATTTATAGCTGGGCTAGGATATCCGAAGTATTCCGGCAAGATAGGAGAACTTACGCCGGTTATTTTTTCTTTAGATGCGTCGCTTATTTTCTGTAGAAGTTCTGGCTTATTAACGGAATATTCGAGGGCCTGTCTTACGCCCGGATCTGAAAGAATTTTTGAGTTCTCTGTGTTGAAGAAAACGGCAAAATATCTGGGAAGAGAAAGAGAGTAAGCATTAAAATTTTCATTGCTTCTTCCTTGTCCAAGTTGTTTTTCTATGGAAGCCCTGTCGTTATCAAGGGCGGAAACAGAAAATCCGTCTACCGCCTTCTGGTTTACGGCGCTTACAAGATCATTGTCATTACCAAAGAAAGCAAAAGAAAGTTTGGATATGTAGGGCACCTTGCCATAATATTTTTTATTAGCGGTAAGAGTTAGGCTCTTTATAAAGCCCTCGTTATTTTCCTTTATATCAGAGAGGGTGAATGGTCCGGATCCGATCGGTTGCAAATTATAAGGAGAAAGAGCAAAGTTTTCAGGCAGAACATTTTTCCAGACATGCTGAGGGATTATTTTTAGTGTGCAATTTTCTAAAAAGGAATTATAGGGAGCGCGGAGAGATATAGCGAATGAGTCATCTGATATTTTTTCTATATCAATATCGAGCCAGTTTGCTCTCAGCGGGCTTTTATAGTCTGAATTCTGTATTGTTTTTATTGTGTAGACAACATCGTCCGCGGTTAATTTTACGCCATCTTGCCACAAGAGCCCGCTTTTTAGGTTAAAAGTATAGGTTTTTCCGTCCTCGGAAATTTGGAAGCTTTCTATTAGGTCATTTATTATGTTTCCATCTTTGTCGTAAGTCAGCAGACCGGAATACACCAATCCAATAAGTGTTCTGTCGATATCATTTGTTTCCCCATAAATTGGGTTTATAAACCTCGGCTGGCCGACAACTCCTTCGACATAGCTGTCACCGTAGGTGGGAGACACTTGGGTGCGCGTGATATAAAAATTAGTCGCAAGATATATTGCGGACAAGAAAAACAAAACAGCAAAAAATATAAAAAATATTCTTTCCGTTTTTTTCAACACTTTAAAAAATTGCTTCCACTGAGAAAATGTTGGAAACTTTCTAAAATTCATTCGCGTAGATTAAGGACACGTTTATGGTATTAATATATTTAATACGCCCAGAACAAGAAAAAGGGTCGCCGCGGCGATTGTCGCGTAGTGCATTTTTTTTTGCGCTCCGCGCTTGGTTGAATAAACTTCGCCTCCGCCTCCAAAGCCAGCTCCCAAAGCCGCGCCCCTTTGTTGGACCACGATGAGAGCAATTAGCGCGATAGATATAATAATCTGAACGTAGAATAGAATTTGATTCATGATTTTGTAAGCAATGCCTTTTTATTTTTTTCCTCTGGCGAAAAATAAACCAACAATAATATTTAAACCCCACATTATTACAGATATATACAAGAGAGGCAGAAATAAGGGAACGGACAATTCGTCAAACATCATATCTAAAATCCATATAAGACACGCATTTATTACTATTGTGAAAAGTCCAAGCGTTATTATTTGTAGGGGTAAGGCAAAGAGCTTTAATAGCGACCTTAAAAAATAATTCAGCAATCCCAAGACGGCCCCTAATAGTAAAAATATCTCCCACTGATAAACCAAGGAAAAACCAAAAAAATTTGACTGCGGATAAGTCCTGACAATAATTTCTGGCATAAACAGTGTTGCTATCCACAAGCCTGCCGTCGCGGCTATTATTTGCGAGAGAATTTTCCTCACCCCGTTAGAGGTCTGTCTTTATATAACTAAAATAATCAATTTCAGACAAACATGTTATAACGCCACGAAGTCCCGTTTGGTCAACACAGAAAATTTTTCTGGCAAAGACCTCTAACGGGGCTCATCTTGTGCTATAATAACATAAAATTCCCTTCAATACAATAGATTTATTCAGTTGAGCAAATTATCTCTTCTCAATTTTTTGTGGTAGGTGTTGGCGAAGCGGTGGGCCTCGCCGTCTAAAAGCTTTATTAAATTATAAACTTCCTGCGGTAAATTTTTTAACGGAATTGGATTTTGGGGGCACCCCTCGGGTCGTTCCACAAACAATTCTTGTTTTCCCTTCGCAATGGAAATTACCCTAAAAGTATGACTTGTAATATGCGATGGGGTTTTAGAGTGTAAAGTTTTATTTTTGTGATTCTTGGCCTCTATGGCAACGTTGAGCTGGGCTTTTCCGCCGTCAATTAGCATAACATCGGGGTAATCCCATTCTGAATGGGAAAGCCGGCGGGTTATCACTTCTTTTAACATCGCAATGTCGTTGGGCTCGCTTTTTGTTTGTATTTTAAATTTTTTATACTCGCTTTTGGCTGGCTTCCCATCAATAAAAACGACCATTGAGCCCGTGGCGAATTTCCCTTGTATATTTGAAACGTCATAGCATTCTATCCTATTTATCGGTTTTTTCAGCCCTATAACCTTGGTCAAAAAGGAGGTGTTTTTGTCGGTCGACAAATTTCCAACTATTTCCTTCCCGCCGTTATTTATAACATTGGTGTGCGACATTACTTGTTGTAGATTAGAAATTCTGTCTCTAATTTTCGCCGCTTCTTCAAATTTGCTTTCTTTAGAAAAACTCTTCATTTCTTTTTTTAAGGAGTTTAAAACAGCGCCTCTTTTCCCCTTGAGAATCAGAGCTAGTTCTTTGATGTTTTTACGGTACGCGGGTAGGTTTAGATAGGGTCCCGCCCCGTTAGAAATAGCCCGCCCAAGCCCTTCGGGCGCGCCAGCGCGGGCGTGATTTCTAACGGGGCCAGGGCAGAGTCCCAAGTGGCAATACGTGCATTTATTTTGGGAATGTTTCTTGTTTGTGTAGTAGGGAAATGCCCGCCTTAAAAACCTTAAAGTCTTTTTTAGCGCCAAGCCCTCGACAAATGGTCCTATATAAATATTTTCGCGCTTCTTATACAAAGTGTCCGATCGGACGTTTTGTATATCGGATGGCTGGTGAGTTATAAAAACATGGGGGACTTTGCTTTTGTTTTGGGCGATAGCCACGTAAAAATAGTTTTTGTCGTCCCGCCACACAACATTATATTTTGGCTGGTGTTTTTTTATTAAGCTTGCTTCTAGAATTAGCGCTTCAATTTCCGAATTTGTTTCGAGATACCCGATCCTATTCACCTTGTTAATAAATAAATTATCTCTATAGCTTGGTTGTTGAAAATGGTTTTTAACCCTATCGCGGATGTTTATTGCCTTTCCGATGTAAATTAAATCTGCGCCGCCTTTAAACACATAAACTCCGCTTGTTTTTGGCAGATCATTCAGCTTAGATTTCGATAAATATTCAAATTTTTCCATGTGGTGAATTTTAGCACATAAACTTGCAGTTATAAACACTTCCGCTTCTTAAAATAATTTGGTAGAATTAACCAATTCTACGCACTGGTTGCTGGTTTTTAATGTATAATTATAAAATATATAATTTCGAATATTAAATGTCGGAAAACAATAAAAGATTCCCAAATTTTTTTTGGTATCTTCGCGCCAGAACAGTTAGAGTGTTTGGTTTTTTAAAAAACATAGCCGAAAGAGAAATTACACTATTTTCTAACTACAACTTCTCTTTTTCATTTAAGCCATTCCTTATAGCCAAAGGTTTAGTTGTTGTATTTCTTTTTTTTGTCGCAGTATCTTTCCTCGTTCCCAACTCTCAACCAAACGATAATTCTCTCATCCAAACAGCCCGAATCCAGCAAGCCGGCCCCGCAATAGCGGGCCAGCCTGTAAGGTGGATAGCCATCATAAACAAGCAAGACATTACCAACAACCAATATCTACTCAAGCTTTCCAAGCAAGCTACCAATATCAAAGTAAAGACATTAAGCCAGGTTGATACGACAAAATATTTAGCCAGCATTCAAAATAAAACACAAAACCTTCTTACAGAAAAAGACAGGCAAAGAATGGTAGGAGTTTATCCAAGGGGAAAGAACCCGTTGTTTGCTTTTTTAGAGCGGGCGGCAGACGGTGCCATTCAAGCAATGGCAGAAATGGCTTCAGATGTTGTTTCCGCAATGATAGAAATTATTCAGGAAGCAATCGGCCGGATTCAAAAAATAAAAGGCGCTAAAGCAGTCAACCTTTCTCCGGAAGCTTCGGAAACGTCAGAAATCACTCCGTCCTCCGGCCAGGAAGTTATTGAAACAAACAAAAGAGAGAATATCCTTGTTGAATTTAAAACCCTCGGAGCCCAGATAACAGAAGAAGACACAAACCAAGGAAAGCTTGTTACCGTCTCATCTGAAGACCAGCCGGATCAGCCATCGCTCACAGATGTTCTGGCCTTCACAACAATCCCCGAGACACACAAAGTAGGACAGGAAAACAAAATCAGAGTCGAATGGAAATCCAACAACGGTCAAGAAGTCAACTTCCACGCCTACGATCTCGATGACAATGGGAAGCTCGACTATGTTGAGTGGACTGTGCCACACTTATCTGAGCAGGTGTTTGAAATTATCTTTATTTCTAAGGCTGTTGAGTTAGATGAAAACCAAGAGATTGTAGGCAGTATTTATAATGGAGTAAGATACCAAGATGGTCAGGGGGTGACAATATTGGATGGACACTATGTCCGCGTCACATTCGAGAAAATTTTAGATAGCACTAAAGATAATACTATTTATGCTAGGCCGGCAGATCCCAGCCAGCCGGTTATTATAGAAGTCTATCCTATTTACACTGATAGCCAGGGCAATCAGATAGAAGGCCCCAAGGTTGCTACTTTCCCTCAAATTATATCTGAAAACACATATAAAATTCTACTCACCAATCTGCAAATTCCTACAGACACGTTTGACTTTAAAATTACCGGCGCCAATGTAGATATCGACTGGATTGTTGATCCCGACCCAATCCCAACCCCAATCCCAACCCCAATCCCAACCCCAATCCCAACCCCAATTCCGACTCCAAGCCCAACTCCAAGCCCAACTCCAAGCCCGGTACCAACCCCGTCGCCATTACCAATATCGTGGTACTGCTGTGATTATACTTGCGGAAACACTTATTCTTCTGGATGTGACTCTATTCAAGAAATGTCGTGCACTAATCCCTGCTACGGAGCAAATAATCCACCGCCATCCTCTCCGACTCCAACTCCCACTCCCACTCCAACTCCCACTCCCACTCCAACTCCCACTCCAACCCTAACTCCGACTCCAACTCCAACTCCAAACTCAGGCTCAGGTTCAGGTTCGAATCCCGCTCCAACGCCAACTCAGACACCATCTCCCACGCCATCTCCCACACCAAGCCCGACTCCAAGTCCAACACCAAGCTCGAGCTCAGGTTCAATCTCAACGCCAACGCCGATATCAACACCTACATCTGCGTCCACGCCAGTTCCCGCATCAGGTTCTATTTCTAGGCCAACAGTCCCGGCTTCAATTCCTACACCAACATTTACGTCCATACCACCCTCCAATCTGATTGAGCAAATAGCCAAACGGATACAGAATATGGGAAATTTAATAAGTAATAACTCGGAGCAGATAGCATTCCCGCCCATAGAGGAGTCTGTTTCATTAGAAACTCCCCAAGCGTTTAAGCGGGGGCTTAGGGTTGTGCGGCTGGAACCAGTAAAATTTTCTATCGAATCTTTACCTCCGCCAGTTAAAAATTTGGCCGATAAATTTACAGAATTCAGGGAAGCTCTGCAAAATATAGGAATATCAAAGCCATCTGATGTAAGTAAATTAAAATCGGCCAATTTCATTTTCGTTCTTTCGGGATTATCGCAACAAGTAGGAACAACCACAGTAGACTTGAGTGGCGCAAGGTTAACAGCCAACGAAATGGCTAACATTCCCGAAGATATTATTTTTGCCAGAACGGGAGCAAACAATATTGATCTAAATATCAACATATCAATTTCTGACCAAGGAGAGCCGATTCAGAAAATGAACGTTTTTAAGAACAAACCAATCAATTTAGTGCTGAAAACGGGTGAACCGGCAAAAGATATTACAGGATACGTTGTTTTGTTGCCCGACGGCGATCCAGAAAAAATAGCTGTCAAAAATTCCAATTCGCCGTTTTTAATGAGCATAATGAATTCGATCATAAACAAATTTGGTTCCAAAGTCGAGCTCGTAGAAAACGAGAGCATTCTACAACAGTTTGAATATATCGAAGATGTAAACAACCCGGGTTTATATTTGGCCGACATTGTCACTCCATCAAAAGAGGGCTGGTATGAAATAAGAACACTAATTAACCACCAAAACCAGTATACTCCGTCCAAGAATATAAATGTTTCTTTTGCTGTCGACCCGCAAGGGTATGTTTACGAGAACTTTGGAGGCAAAGAGGAGCGTATTAAGAATGCGACAGTTTCCATATTTTGGCTTAATCCAGATACTAAAGAGTACGAGCTTTGGCCGGCAAATAAGTATCAGCAAATAAACCCACAAATCACCGATGAGGCGGGGGAATATTCATTCTTGGTTCCGCCGGGATATTATTATATAAAGGTTGCCCACCCCTTATATGCAGACTATGCGGGGAAGCCCTTTCGGGTACAAGGCGGAGTTGAAGTAAATGCAAACATAGAGTTGCAGACAGTTAGCTGGTGGAGAGACTTACTTAATACCAATAAAGTTATTATAACTACCGGAGCCACAATTTTAACCTTGATGATAATTCTAACAATGATTACTCTGTTTATCATTTTAAAGTTATTATAAAACATGCCATATTGGCATAATAAATTACAAAAATTACAAATAACAAATTTAAAAATGCAAAAATCAAATTATCTAATAGCTATTGTTGGTTTAATTTTATCGGTCGGAATCATTTTTCTTAGCTCGCAGCTTTTTATATATAAAGCGGAATCGCTAAATGCTGAAAAAAAGATACAAGCCCAACAGACTAACGAGAAAATTTTGATTTTTACAAAGATGTTTGTTGATAAGATTTTCCGGAGAAATCCGGAAGCGAGTTTCGAGGACCGCTTGGAGTTAGAAAATGCTATTAGAGACTTAAATAATCAGGAGATTTTTGATCAATGGAGAAAATTCACAAGTAGCGTGGGAGACGATGACGCCCAGGCGCAGGCCGTCAACCTCTTTAACTTATTGTTGAATAATATCATATACTAGCCTTCTCTTGTCTCTTAAAAAACATCTGATTTTCAGATGTTTTTCTTTAACGGCGAACGGGCTTGATAAAATTTTAAAAAAGATTAGTATATATTAATCCGTGTTTAGTTCCTTAACCCTTTAATAAGGAAAAGCAAATGTCTGACGGGATTGAGGCGAAAGTAATCGAGATCGTTTCAAAGCAGATGGGGGTCGACAGGACTGAAATCACGCGAGAAACCGGGTTCAAGGAAGATCTGAGCGCCGACTCATTGGACACGGTGGAGATTGTTATGGGAATAGAGGATGGGTTCGACATAAAGGTTCCCGACGGAGAAGCAGCAAAAATCACTACGGTGGGGCAGGCCATCGATTACGTCAGGGAGCACCTTCCTAAACTCGTCTAATCCTCGCGCTCTCGCGAACTTTCGCCGGAGCTTTTTTATTGAAATTTTTTCTGTTGAAAACGAAGTCGGGCTGAATGCGATGTTCAGGTTAGAGAAAACAATTTTTGTTTATCACCCTTGCTTAATTGTTTCGCTGGATGATATAGAATCATATTACGCAGGGCTTGCCCAGAAAATCCACGAAGCCGTAATTTCTATATTAGTATAAAAGCCGCCGGTCTCTCGGGGGCTATTTTTTTACATAAAATAAAATTGACTTGAACGGCTCAACGCCGTTGAGCCGTTGAGGCATTGGACGCTTGAACAGTTTTAAATAAAGTTGTATAATTACCCACCCCAGTTAAATATTTGCTGACGCAAATTTAACGGGGAAACTAATCTTTTTTATGGAAGCTAATTATATAAAAATCAGAGGAGCCAGGGTCCATAATCTAAAAAATATAGATCTGGATTTGCCGAAGAACAAACTGATTGTAATTACCGGACTTTCTGGTTCCGGAAAATCGTCTTTGGCTTTTGACACCTTGTATGCAGAAGGCCAGAGAAGATATGTTGAAAGTTTGTCAGCTTATGCCAGGCAGTTTTTGGGAGTTATGGATAAACCCGACGTGGATAAAATAGAAGGGATAAGTCCGGCAATTTCAATTGACCAAAGAAAATCAACCCATAATCCCCGATCAACAGTGGGGACAATAACAGAAATTTATGATTATCTGCGTCTTTTGTATGCAAGAATCGGCAAACCGCACTGCCCTAAATGCGGAAAGTTAATTTCACGCCAGACAGTTGACCAGATCGTTGTACAAGTTCTCAGGCTTCAAAAGAATCTGGAAGTAACAGTTTTGGGCCCCGTAATTCGTTCTAAAAAAGGAGAGCATCAAGGAGTTTTAGAGGAAATTCAAAGAGCGGGTTTTGTTAGAGTAAGAATAGATGGGATTATTTATCCAATTGAGGAATCTCTCGAAAAACCGATAGACAAGCAAAAAAAACATAATATGGAAGTTGTTGTCGACAGGCTTATTTTGAATAAAGAACTAGAGAAATCCAGACTGGTTGATTCGTTGGAAATTGCTTTGCGGCTGGGAAAAGGGATCGTAATCGTGAATGTTCAAGATGTTCTAAATGTTAAAAAAAATCAACTAAAACAAGCGAGCCACGCGAGCGATAGTGCAGTTGGAACAGATATAACGTTTTCAGAACATTTTGCGTGCGAAGAGTGCGGAATTTCTTTATCGGAGCTAGAGCCAAGATTATTTTCTTTTAATAATCCTTATGGCGCGTGCTCTGAATGTACGGGTCTTGGAGAAAAGCTGGAAGTTGATCCGGAGCTTGTCCTTCCAAATAGAAGACTAACAATAGCGGAGGGTGCAATTTGGCCATGGTCGCGCGCCTCTCACAAAGTTGGAAGGCAGGGGCATTATTATTCTATTCTTTCTGGTTTGGCGGATAAACATAAGTTTTCTCTCGATGAAGAAATAAAAGATTTACCAAAGAAAATAGTAGATGTTATTTTATATGGAGATGGTGATTTCGAGGGAGTTATAGCTAATTTGGAAAGAAGATACCATGAAACCGATTCGGACTGGACGCGCCAAGAAATTGAGCAGTATATGGTGATTAAAATTTGTCCAAAATGCCAAGGCAAAAGATTGAAGCAAGAAGTTCTGGCGGTAACTGTGGGCGATTTGTCAATTGATAAAATTGTTGATTTATCCATTGATAAAGTAAAAGATTTTTTTTCCGCCCTAGGCGGATCAGCCTTTGGCTGGGAAAAATCTCCAAAATTAAGTGTAGCAGAAGCAAAAATAAGCCAGCCGATTTTAAAGGAGATAATAGATAGAACACAGTTTTTAAACGATGTAGGTCTTTCTTATTTAACTTTATCTAGAAAAGCCGGTACGCTGGCTGGCGGGGAAGAACAGAGAATAAGACTGGCAACGCAGATTGGTTCTAAGCTATCGGGAGTTTTATATATTTTAGACGAACCGTCAATTGGTTTGCACGCCAGAGACCAGCATAAATTAATAAATACACTAGTAAAATTAAAAGAGCTTGGCAATACGGTGATCGTTGTTGAACACGACCCTCAAACGATGCAAGCTGCCGACTGGATTGTTGACGTGGGGCCGGGAGCTGGAAAGCATGGCGGAAAAATTGTTTTTCAAGGGACATTAAAAGAATTGATGAAATCCCGCACTTTGACCGGCGATTATCTGTCGGGGAGGAAAAAGGTGGAGATAGATAAAAAAAATCACCCCGTCATGCGACGGGGCGCCCAGAGCTCCAGAAAATATTTGAGTGTAATTGGCGCAAGCGAACATAATCTTAAGAATATTGACGTGAAGATACCCCTGGGCGAATTTGTTTGCGTTACGGGAGTTTCTGGGTCTGGAAAATCATCCTTAGTAAATGATATTTTAGCAAGATCTTTGCTTAAGAAGTTTTACAGAGCCAAAGATGAGCCGGGAAAACACAAAGAAATTTTAGGGATAGAAAACTTAAACAAGGTTGTTTTAGTCGACCAGTCGCCAATCGGTAGAACGCCGAGATCAAATCCGGCAACTTATACCGGGGCATTCTCTCATATACGAGATATTTTTACTAAAACAAAAGAGGCGCGTATTCGAGGGTATTCTGCTGGTAGATTTAGCTTCAATGTAAAAGGAGGAAGGTGCGAAGCTTGTGAGGGGCAGGGCCAAAAAAAGGTTGAAATGTATTTTCTACCCGATATTTATGTTGAATGCGAAGAATGCCGTGGCAAAAGGTATAACAAAGAAGTTTTGGAAATTACATATAAAGATAAAAATATCGCCGAAGTTTTAGATATGATGGTGGAGGAAGCAACGGAATTTTTTAAAAATATCCCAGGTCTCTACGAAAAATTAAAAACATTAAAAGAGGTTGGATTATCGTATCTTGAACTGGGACAGGCGGCGACCTCTTTGTCGGGAGGAGAGGCGCAAAGGGTGAAGCTGGCAACAGAGCTTTCCAGAAAAGGAACAGGCAGAACACTGTATATTCTGGACGAACCAACGACAGGGCTCCATTTTGATGACGTTAAAAAACTGATTCATGTTTTAGCTGGTTTAGTAGATAAAGGAAATACAGTTTTAGTTATTGAACACAATCTTTCGGTTATCGCGGCTTCAGATTATGTCATAGACTTAGGTTTGGAGGGCGGCGATGGCGGGGGAGATATTGTGGTTCAAGGAACGCCGGAGGAAGTTTCAAAAAATAAAACATCTTATACGGCCAAGTATTTGCGGGATGTTTTATCCGGTAAGGTTATATAAGTATAGAAAAATAGCATAAAATGTGCTATAATAAAGTATAGAAATGGCTCCCGTCATTTATATAATTAATCGCTCGGTCAGAATGTGTGAAAATAAATTTTCATACATTCCTCCTTCCCTCATAATTATGAAAAACTGGTCTACGGATACTAAAAAATTGAAAAAAAACAAGGAAAAATTTGCCATTTGGAAACTGGAACAGTTGATAAATTTTGGTTTGGGAAAAAACAAAATAAAGAAAAGTCAGCTTAAAAAATACTGGAATCATATAACCATAGACGCGGCTAAAAGAAAATTTTTCTCTTTGTTTGTAAAATAAATATATTCTTATGGCTGAAAAGTCTATTTTGTCAAAAAATCAAAGAGACATTCTTGCAATAATAAGCAAGGATAAGCTTATTTGCGATAATTTTTATTTGACCGGTGGCACCGCTTTGGCCGAATTTTACCTGCATCATCGCTTGTCCGAGGATTTAGATTTTTTTTCTGAAAATGAATTCGAACCACAGGCAGTCTCTGTTTTTTTAGAGAAAATAAAAGTCGCAGCTAAGATAAAAAAAGTGGAATATCAGCAGAGTTTTAACCGTAATTTATTTTTTCTTGATTTGACAGATGGCGACAAGATAAAGATGGAATTTACATATTTTCCTTTTGAGAGGATTGAAAAAAAAGAAACAATAGGGAATTTATATATAGACAGCTTATTGGATATCGCCGCGAATAAGGTTTTTACGATTTATCAAAGGCCAAGAGCCAGAGATTTTATAGATTTATATTTTATTTTACAAAAAGATAAAAATTTAAAACTTGATGATTTGGTTAAAAAAGCTCAAATAAAATTTGGCAATTATATTGACCCGATTCAATTAGGATCTCAATATATAAAAGCCAAAGAACTAAAAGATTTCCCCGAGATGCTGGCAGACATCAAAGATAATGTTTGGCAAGATTTTTTTATAACTGAAGCAGTGAGGCTTTCTGCCAGGATTATGAAATAAAGCAGGAGTAAAAAACCGCTATTTGTTTAAAAACATGGCGGTTTTTTTGTTCGTAGAAGCATAAAGCTATGCACATATTAAAATGTTGCGGGGGGGGGATTAGTAGTACAATAAGTAAATCTGAAAATGGTTAAACAATTATATAAAAATACAATTTTAGCTAAGCGATTAAGCTCGGAAGCAGAGAGAGAATTCGCTTCGCGAATTTTTAACTCACGTTTTGCAAAACCGCTGATTTTTAATTTAAGTTAGCGGTTTTTGATTATATTTACTCGGAGTTATCCAGTATTTTCTAATCAAGAAAGGACCCTGAAATCTCGGACATAGTTTTGTTGGAAAAAGTTGTCGGAAATTGAAGTTTTTGACCTTTAAAATTATTGAATAATTCTTGTTTTTCTTTTTGCATAAATTCGGCGAATTCGTTGTCTGATTTTGCAAAAGCAATCTTGTCTAATATCTCAAAAGTTATGCCCGGTTTCAAATATTGTTCTGCGTTTTCCAGCGCCTTTAACTTTGCATATGGCGTTAGATAAATATTGTAAATCTTTTTTTCTTTTCCTTTTTTATCAATCGTTGTCGTGGCAAATCCGCACGGTCTGTGGAAGTTAAGATATGTGTTAAAACAACTTTTGTAAAATTCATTGAAATATTTTGCATATCCTTTTGCAATAAATCTGTATCCAATGTGTTTTCTAATTATGAAGTTATTCTTGCCTTCAACCAATCCGTTGTCGTTTGAATGCCTTGGCCTGGACTTGGTTTGTGAAATCAATAATTTGTTTAAAAGCTCCGCAACCACCTTGTTAATATATTCTGAACCGTTATCGGAATGGAAATTGACTATCACAAACGGAAATTGATCCAGTAAATCTTTTAGTAGAGACAACAGATATTCTTCTGAAATTCTTTCCACGCACCCGATAATTTCCCACTGGGTCACTTCGTCAACAATATTGATGTGATAAATTCCTTTTTCTTTGTCTAAATCCCCTTGGTGGACCGTGTCCACTCGCAGAAATCCAGGTTTGCCGCTGTTCTCTGGTTTTGTTCTTTTACCGATAGGAGTCTTTATGGGGTTTGTCTTTTTGACGGTTAAGCTGTGTGAAATATATTGTCTTGTCTGACGCAGATTGTAGATGTGCGAAACGGAAATATTGCTAATATTTTTGTAATCTTGCCTGTGAAAAGTATCATATTCGCGGATAAGTATTCCTTTGGTTGCCGGCCCGGAAAGTCGTCCGTGCAGATTATCTGTTTTAATCATCAGGGCAATATCGCAGGCGCCATATATTTTTGGAAACCGTCGGCAGTTTGAATACGCAACAATTATCTTTCCAAACTTTCTTTTCTTTGCAATCAATTTTTTAGTTTGGGTTTTAGACAAACCCGTCATCTTTGTAATATATTTCTTAACGATTGTTTTTTCTTTTTTAACACATGAAAAATATTTAAACTTGTTTAAAACATCTTCAATCCACAAGTTTCTCTCGACCTTGTTTTCTGCGAGAAATCTTGTTGCATCATTATTTAATTGTAAAAACTCTTTTATCTGATCTATTGAAACGACTTGTTCGTCTTGCATGTTGATTATCATGCTTCAATCCGGCCACCTTTTTTCAGCTTTTCAACACCCAATTTCAGGATCCTTCTGTGTTAGAAACAGTAAGTCATTTGAGGGTCCTTCTGTATTGTACAATACTAGCCCTTGACAAGATTGTTGGATTTGCTAATATACAATATATCATTGAAAATTACAAAACCGTTGATTCATGTCCCTGGTAAAAAAACTGGGGGTGGGCATGATGAGGTGGCGCGTGCGTTAGTGCGCGTCCGGCTTCCTCCGTAATCATAGGATAGTTGCTAAATCAAAAGTTCAAACTTTTGAGGAGTCAACGAAGCGCTCAATTATTTTATTAATTGAGAACAAGGGTGGTACCGCGAGATATGACTTCTCGTCCCTGTTGCGTAGATTTACTACGCCATAGAGACGAGAAGTTTTTTTATCCGCGAAAGTTCGCAGAGCTTCTCATAGCACATTCAAAACATAAAGGGAATAAACATGGCTGAGCCGAAAATAATTCTTATCGTGTGTAGTGGAAACATCGAGCGCTCGGTGATTGCCGAACGTTGTATTAATCGCGCCCTGGAGACAAGAGGCCTAGACAGTGAGTTCGTCGCCATTTCCCGCGGATTGCAGACAGCTTCGCCACCCGTCGGTAAAAACCTCAAAGATTATGAGGATGAATGGTTGGCAAGCAGTCCTATACTGCAAGAAATCGGAATTGATATTTCCGACGCCGTAAGTACGCCAGTGGATTTGTCCATCGTAGAAAAAGCCTCGCTTATTCTTGCCATGGACAAGGGTGTGCTTGTTGAAAAGCCAAACAGTCTGGCAAAACAATTTCCAGAGCATGGATTCAAAATTAGGCTCTTCATGGAGCTTGGGAGAAGCACGGAAAACGTACCAGATCCTTACGGTCGCAAAGACCGAGAGACACATCGCAAAGTCATCGAGCTGATTCATTCCGTGTCAACGGAACGGCTCGATGCCTTGCTCAACTACGTGGAACTTTTTCAGGAGAGGAAGTGAGATATGATGGAAGAATCAGCAAAAACGCTGGAAGAAAAAATGGAGGTGATTAAGAGATTCAGCCAAGATGCCTTGTGTGCCCTTTTCGACGGAAAAGACCCCTTCACTTCGGGCATTAGCTTGGACGAGGTGTACAAGAGGTGTATGGAGACACTTACAGTTGAGGCCCTTTTGTCGGCCGATTAGATATCGGCAAATGGAGAGGTAAAACCGACAACAAATCTGTTTTACCTCTCTACCATTTTTATAAAAAATGTCTAAAAAATTTAACATATTAAATAAAATTGTCTCGCAAAAAAGAAAAGAGCTTAGAATAAAAAAAGAAGCTTTGCCTTTAGCTGTTATCAAAAAAAATCTGAAAGATAAAGAGGCAAAAACCTGTGATTTCAAAAAAGCTTTATTAAAATCAAAAGGTGTGGCGATAATTGCTGAAATAAAAAAGGCTTCTCCCTCTACCGGAATAATTAACAAAAGGTTCAATTTAGAGAAAATTATTAAAATATATGCAAAAGCGAAGGTTGATGCAATTTCTGTGCTGACAGATGAAAAGTTTTTTCAAGGAAGTCTTGAAAACTTATCATTTGCAAGGGAAACCACTAAAATTCCATTGTTAAGAAAAGATTTTATTGTTGATGCTTACCAAATATACGAATCCAAACTTTATAGGGCAGACGCAATATTGCTTATAGCAGCCATATTAAGTGATAAAAAAATTAAAAAATTTACTGATATTTCTCATAATCTCGGCATGGACTGTCTGGTTGAGATTCATAATTTATCAGAGCTTAAAAGAGTTTTGAAGTTGGATATAAAAATAATTGGTATCAACAATAGAAACCTTAAAAATTTTAAAATTGATATAAAAAATTCCTTAAAGATTGCACCTAAAATTCCTACTTCTAAGATTATAGTTAGTGAGTCAGGGATAAAATCCAAAGAAGATGTGAAAAAATTAAAAAAGGTAGGAGTAAAAGCAATTTTAGTTGGCACAACATTCATGAAATCTAAAAACATTAAAGAAACTATTAAACAATTAAAATTATGAAATTATCAGGAAAATTTGGAAAATATGGAGGAGTGTTCGCACCTGAGACATTGGTGCCGGCGTTAGAAGAATTAGAAAACGCCTATTTTTCTATTGTAAAAAAAGATAAAAAATTTAAAGCGGAACTGTCACAGATTTTAAAAGATTATGCGGGTCGCCCTACTCCTTTATATCATGCTGAAAATTTGTCAAAAAAATTAGGAGTAAAAATTTATATTAAAAGGGAAGAGCTTTTGCACGGAGGCGCACACAAAGGAAATAATGCTTTAGGGCAAGGTTTGTTGGCAAAATATATGGGCAAAAAAAGAATTATTGCTGAAACTGGAGCAGGTCAGCATGGTTTTGCGGTAGCAATGGCTGGAGCATTTTTAGGAATTCCAACAGAAGTTTATATGGGCGTTGAGGACATTGAAAGACAAAAATTGAATGTTTTAAAAATGAAGGTATGCGGATCTAAAATCCATCCGGTGGAAGTAAGGACAGGAGTGGGAACCCTGAAAGACGCTGTTAACGAAGCCCTTCGCGATTGGATCACGAATGTAAAAACAACGTATTATTGCATTGGTTCTGTGGTAGGCCCGCACCCGTATCCGTTGTTGGTAAGGGATTTCCAAAAAATAATTGGAGAAGAAATAAAAAAACAAATATTAAAAAAAGAAGGCAAATTACCAACCGCAATAATTGCATGCCTTGGCGGCGGAAGCAACGCCATTGGCGCCTTTTATGATTTTATTGGCGATTCAAAAGTTTCGCTGGTGGCTGTTGAGGCCGCAGGAAAAGGATTAAGCACAAATAAACATTCAGCTACTATAAACAAAGGATCAGACGGTATTTTACACGGCTCTTTATCCAAAATTTTGCAGACAAAAGATGGTCAAATTAAGGAGGTTTACAGCATTGCCGCAGGTTTGGATTATCCCGGGGTCGGACCAGAACATTCTTATTTAGACGAGATTAAAAGGGCTGTTTATTCCACTGCCACTGATGAGGAGGCAATCGAAGCATTTAAAATTTTAAGTGAAACCGAAGGAATAATTCCAGCCATAGAATCAGCCCATGCCGTTGCATATATTATAAGGGAAGCAAAGAAATATAAAAAAACAGATATTGTTGTAATAAATCTCTCCGGACGAGGAGACAAAGATTTAGAAACAATGGAACAATACTATGACAAAAATTGAAGAAAAATTTAAAGAGCTGGCCGGCAAGAAAGAAACTGCATTGATTATCGGAACGGTGCCGGGTTATCCGGATTTAAAAACTAGTTTTGAAATTGTAAAAACTATTATTGGAAGCGGAGCCGATATTTTGGAACTAAGCTCATCTTTTTCAGATCCTATTGCCGACGGACCAACATTGACACATGCCCACCAGAAAGTTTTGAACTCCGGCATTACCAAAAAACAGATATTTGATTGTTACAAAAAAATTACAAAAACTTTCGATATTCCTATTTTTGTGATTGAATATGCAAACATAATATATAAAATTGGCTTAGATAAATATTTCAGACAAATAAAAGACTGCGGAATAGATACCTTGATTATTCCGGACATTCCATTGGAAGAATTGGAACCATTTTATACCTCTTCTCAGAAAAACGATGTTAATTTAGCTTTGATTATTACTCCAACAAGTCCCGATGAACGCATCAAACTTATTGAAAAAAAATCGAAATCTTTTGTTTATTGTATTTTAATTACGGGTGTCACCGGGGCGAGAGAGGCAATAAGCCCTGATACGATAAATTTTATTAAACATGCCCGGAAATTAGTTAAATTACCGTTAGCGGTAGGATTTGGCATAAGTAAACCAGAACATATAAGAGTTTTATCTAAATCCGGAGCCGATGGGGCAGTTACCTGTTCTAAAATTATCAATATCATCGATAGAAATTTACGAAACAGGAAAGATATTCAAAACGAACTAAAGAGATATGTATATTCATTAAAACGGGCAACACAATCAAAGAATAGATAACTGATTTTTTAAACGCACCTTTACAATAGGAGAATAAAAATGGAAGCCATTGTTAATCTTTTTGTTAGGCATGGTTTTACGTTTGAGTGCAAGGGGTACTCCGTGGCAGTAATAAATGATCCTCCCGGAATGTTTCAAGAGGAAGATTCTCGTAAAGTGGTGGAATCCTTGAGGATTGTAGCCGCGGAAAGCTTCGGCGTGCCGGTGGAAAGGCAAAGCATAGACGGCGTTAGAGACCACGTTACAAACGTCGATGTTCTTGCAGTCATGTACGACGCCGAAAAGGTATTCGGCTTTGCTTCTGCAAGGATAATTCCAGAGCACGATTTGTTTTTTCTGCACGGAGCCGCAGTATTGCGGGCAACCCAGGGAAAAGGAGTTGGTCTTTCGGTGGTAAAAATCTTGCTAGAAAAAAGCAAGATGCAACGGATTGCTTTTACCACTCAAAATCCTGCCATGTTTTGTTTATGCAGGAAGGTTTTCGGTCTTGTTTATCCTCGACCGGAAATTATCGCAATTCCAGAGAGATTGGAAATCATTGGCGCGGAATTGATGAGTGGCAGGAAGGGTGAATTCAGTCCTAAAACTTTTGTGGCGAAAGAATTGTACAGCAGTTGTCTTTACGATCGTATTCCCGACTGCAAAGATATGGCTGTAAACGAGTGGTTCAAAAGTCGCCTCAATATAGAAAACGGATTGAGTCGCAGCGCTTTCCTGCTCATCGGCGAAAACCAGAACGAAACTAAGGAGTATGTGATATGAACAATGTTGTTATTAAATCGCCCTGGGTCATTGGGAATCTTTCCCTCAGACCGAAGTGCGTCGTCCAGATCAGCATAGTTGCCTATGAGCACGAAAAAGGTCTGCCTGCGAGATTCTGCGCCGGATTGATTCCTGCTGCAGAAGTTTCAAAACAGTTGCAAGCGATTGGTTTTGAATCGGTGGTGCGAGTAATCGATCCAACGCCTATTGCCAGTTACTGCAACGGATGGCAGAAATCTACACAGTTTCGGGATGTGATTGCGAGTTTCTTTGGTAGCAAAACCCCTTTCTTCTTCGACGAATCCGAACAGCTTCAGAACGGAGCGCTGGAGGTTTTGCGCGAAATCGGAGGCGCTGTTGGCACAGACATAGACACAATCACTGTAACTAATTCAGCGGCGCTTACTTTTAGCGCAGCAGTTAATATCACGGGAGCATTTTCCCAAACCAATGCGGCGACGGGAACAACCACTTTTTCAAGTACATTGGCCGCGGGCTCTGCAAGCTTTAACGGCACTACAATTAATCTTGGAGGCATTACCACAATCAGCGGAAACCTGACAATTGCCGCAGGAACCTTAGATGTTACTGTGGGCAATTTTGCTCTTAACGTTAGTGGCACCTGGTTAAATTCTGGAACGTTTACCGCTCGTTCTGGCACGGTTACATTTAACGGCACCACCACGGGCTACACTATTAACCCCGGCGCATCAAGTTTTTACAACCTCACCTTCAACGGCTCGGGCGGTGAATGGAGTCCGCTAACCAACACGGTTACAGTCACCAACGACTTAACCATGACCGCCGGCACTTTTGACACCGCCAACGGCACGGCCAATGTTACGGTCAACGGCAATGTGGCTTGCGGTGCCAGTTGTGGAACCATCAGTATGACGGCAACGAACACTTTTACCCAAAATGTTGCCTCAAACAAAAACTTTGGCACATCCGTGGCGGGTACAACTGCCTGGACATTTAATAATTTAACTTTTACCAAATCAACTGGCACGCCGACTATCACCACTTCCTCTACCGGCACAGGCGATATAACAGTTAATTCTGTTTTGACCATAGCGGCCTCCACTACATTAGATGCCGGAAACCGGATGTGGCATTTCGCAGGAACAGGCTCTCCTTTTTTGGTTAATACTATAGGTAGTACTGCCTATGGGTCGCTTACAGCCAATACTTCTACGTTTAGTTTTGAAGGCACGAGTGGCACTATTGTTATTGCATCTGCTACTTATTACAACTTACAGACCAGCCCCGCCAGTGGCACGGTAACTTATACTTTGGGCACGAGTTATACTTGTGGTGGCGCACAGCCGTGTTTCCTTGCCGGAACGCAAATTTTGATTAGCGAAGGCAACACAAAGAATATTGAAGACCTGCAGATAGGAGATTCTGTCCTTTCTTATGATATGAATACTCACCAGCCGGCATCAAGTTATGTTACTGAAGTTATCAACAGGACAGCTGATCATTATTACCTTGTAAACGATAAAGTCAAAGCCACAGCTAATCATGTCTTTATTTTGGCCGATTATTCCCAGAAGTCGGTTGCAGATTTAAAAATAGGCGATGTGCTGATTACTTATTCTGGTTCAGGAACTGAGCCGATTGAAACAATAGAACGGATAGACCAACCAACCGTTGTTTACGATATTGAAGTCGCCGGATACCACCTTTTCTATGCCAATGGTTATTTAGTGCATAATAGCGTTTGCATAAACGAGGTTATAGTAGGCAATAATTTTACACTCGCCGGCGCTGGCGCGGGAACAGTTAATGTAAATACCGTCAGTCCGAGTTTAACCATAACAGGCAACCTTAACATCGGAGCAAGTCAGACTTTTATTACTGGACTTCAGACATTTTACATAAACGGTAACTTTACAAACTCAGGTACGTTTACAGCGGGCACTGGTCAGGTGATATTCGGTGGCACGGGCACCCAAACCATAAACTCGGGAGGAAGCAGTTTCTATAATGTCTATGTAACTAATAATACCTTTACTTTGCTTACGAACGCTATGACTGTTGGTGGATATTTGAGGATAGCTGATGGCAAAACGCCAGTTATTACAGCTACCACCAACGAAGCGTTTACGGTCACCGGCATCACGGACGGAACCACGAGTGGTTCGGCTGAAACACTCACAGTAAACACTGCAGGAGCAGTCACCTTTACTGGCGCAGTTGGAACGGGCGTGTCAACCAGTTTAACAACCCTGACCATCACCAACTCCGCAGCACTTCTGTTTTCAAGCACGGTTAACATTACCGGCGCCCTCACTCAAACCAACGCAGCGACTGGAACAACAACTTTCTCCGGCGCGTTGTCCGCCGGTTCTGCCACCTTCCGCGGCACCACGATCAATCTCGGAGGAACCACCACAATCAGCGGGAATTTAAATATCGCAACGGGAACTTTGACGGCTGGCGCTAACGCGGTAAATGTTTCCGGCAACTGGACAAACTCGGGTACATTTACTTCAACCGGCACTGTCACACTCAATGGCACTAACCAATCACTAACCGGTTCCACCACCTTTTATAATCTCTCTAAGACCGACACAACAAACAATTCTACCGATGCAATTTTAACTTTTGACAACACAGCCACCCAAACCATAGGCATAGGAGGGCTTTTAACTCTGCAGGGCATAGACGACAACGACCGAGTTAATCTTGTTTCTGACAGCCCTGGAACAAGATGGGAATTAACGGCCAACGGCACTTTTGCCATAAACTACGCAGACGCCACGGACTCTGATGCTTCGGGCGGTTCGTTAGTTACTTTTACTAACACTTTGGGCAACGGCCAGAACAACCTTAACTGGGCGTTTAATGTCACCCCCAACGTCCCAACTTTGGTTTCGCCGGTCAACGGCTCAACCGCCACAGATAACACTCCGACTTTGTCTGCCAATTATTCCGACCCCGACGCCGGTGATGTCGGTACGACCAACTATCGTATTTCATCCTCGGGATTAGCTGATTGTACCAATAATACCAATGTCGTTGCCTCGGGATCATCTGACGCTACTCCGGACAACAACGAAAACACTACCTGGACAAACGGCTCGTCCATCGGAAGTAGCGCCACATATTACTGGTGTACGCAGAACGATGACGGAGTTACCACCTCCAGCTGGACCCAAATGGGAAACTTTATACTTGACACTACCACCCCAGATATCGTGGCAATTGACGCCGGCGCTTCGTCAAGCGATAGGACATCGCTTATCTCTGACACTTGGTTTAAATACTCCGACACCGGAAGTGATGACCAGCTCTCATTTTCCTGGACAGACCCGTCTTCTGTTTCTGACGATACTTTTTATTACGAACTTAACGCCAGTTCTGGTAGCACAATCACAGGCGACGAGTCAACAACAGCTAATCCATACATTGACAGCATTACTGTAGCCGAGGGCAAAAACTATTTCCATGTCCGTCCCAAAAACGGAGCAGGCACCTGGGGAACAGAGCAAACATTTATTGTTAAATACGATAAGACAGCTCCAACCAACATTGGCATCTCTTCAATTACTGCTGACTTAACAACTCAGCTGACAATCATAGCTGATACAGCTACAGACGGCGGAGCCGATTTAGACGCTACCCCATACCAATTTCAGGAAACGTCGGGAAATGACGGAGCTACTTCGTCTGGCTGGCAGGCAAGTGCAACCCACACAGACACAGAATTATCACCCAACACGCAATACACATACAAGATCAGAGCAAAAGACAGTTTAGAAAACACATCCGATTATTCGAGCACCTCATCTAAATATACCTTAGCTAATGTTCCTGGAACGCCAACTTTAACTGTTGATTCTGCTTCACAAATTACAGTTACTTTAACAGCCGATTCTAATCCGCTGGGAACAGAGTATTTGATAACCAATACTACTAACTCAGACGCAAACTCGGGCTGGACAGCCGATGCCTCGTGGATTTCGTCCGGGCTAACCTGCAACACAGAATACACATTCACAGTTAAAGCAAGAAACTCCGGGGCAGAAACAGAAACATCATCAGCCGTGTCAGCCACCACCTCTGCCTGCCCGTCAAGTGGCGGAGGCAGTTATGTCGCGGGTGCGTTTTTACCACCCGCATCTCCTTTGAATGGTTTCCAGATATTAATTAACGGGGGAAGTTTAACAACCAACAACCAAGATGTTAATTTAACTATCCGCGGAAGCAACGACACCCCACGTATGTCTCTATCCAACGATACTAGTTTCACTGACGCAGTCCAGGAGCCATATCAGATAACCAAGCAATGGAAATTATCTGACGGTTATGGCCAGAAAACTGTATACATAAAATTCTTTACAGCTTATGGTGTTCCGTCCAACACTATTACTGTCACCATCAACTACCAAAGACCAAGCATTTTAAATCCAATTATCAATATTATCAATCCGCCGACACAGACTCCTTTGCCGACGATAGAACCGATACCTCCTCAACCTCCGGTGCAAGAAGTTGTGAAGCCCGAAGCTCCAGAATTAATGAGTGGCGTCTGGAATATTCTTCCTACCAAAGCAATCAATAACTTTGTTTTGAGTCCGTTGCCTCAAGAAATTGGAGAGTTGATAGGGAAATTCCCTCAGTTGGCTAAAACGCTGAACGACATCGGAATTTCTAAGATAACTGATGTTGGTAAATTAGCCGGCAATAATCTTGTTTTGCCCAATATCTCTCAAATCGTTGGTTTAATAGGACCAAACATGGAAGCCGGTACGCTGGCTGGCATAGATAGTGTTTCTTTGGAGAGTTTAACCCCGGCGCTAAAAGACAAAATTCCAACTGAAATTCTTTTCGTTAGAGCCTCGGATGGTTCAGTCGATTATAACTCAACGATTTCTTTTAACGAACAGGGATCCCTTCGACAGCAGATAGAGTCCGTAGTAAATCAGACCGTGCAGATTGTTATTAGAACAGATAACTCGGCCAAAGCAATAAAAGGTTATCTTATATTTAAACAAAATACCATGAAGCCGGTTGCTAAGGAGACCGCTTCAAAGTTTACTGCTTCATTGTCGGGACAATTGGTAAACGCAGGTTTGGCTCAACAGCCGTCAGAACTAAAAAGCGCCCTAGTTCTATCAATTTTTGATTTTGTCGATCCGGATAAAGATGGTATTTGGACGGCCGATATCGCAACGCCGGCGGTTGATGGCAGGTATGAGATTCTTACAGTTATTGACTATCAAGATCAAAGATTGCAACCGAAAGAGTTGACCATGGTTGTGGTTGTTGACCCGGAAGGTTATGTGTATAGAAAAAATGGGAATGAAGAAACCCGTATTACAAACGCAAGAGTTTCTATCTATTGGTTTAATCCAGAGACCGGGAAGCATGAACTGTGGCCCGCCAAAGACTACCAACAAGTAAACCCTCAAATCACCGACAACACCGGAAGATATTCCTTCCTTGTCCCCGAGGGTACATATTATCTTGAAGTAAAAGCCACGGGTTATTTAGACTATCGCAGTGATGACTTTAAGGTGCAAACAAATAATGGAATTCATTTTAATATTGAATTGAAACGCAGGAATTGGTGGCTGAGAATACCCGTATGGGAAACAACTATAACTGTTTTGATTATTATTATCCTGGTATTTCTAGCATTAGTTTTTTTCAAAAGTAAAAAATTAAAAACATAATCATATGCAAATATATAGAAAAGAAAGTATTCCATTTTTAGCGATAATTGTTTTGGTAGCCGTTGTTATTGTATTAGGAACCCAATATTACATCCAAGGAAAGAATTTGGCATTAGCCGAAAACACAATTAAGACATTCCAGCACGACCAAAATATTTTAGATTTCACCAAGCTATTTGTAACAAAGTCTTAAAAGCAGACGGAGAGGTGTCTTTCGACGACCGACTACTGCTGGAAAATACGGTTAGGACCATTGACGACAAAACAGTTTTTGACCAATGGCAGAAATTCGTTAATGCCCAGTCGTCTCTAGAGGCACAGATAGAAGTGAAGAACCTTCTTGAGATGCTGGTGAGCAGGATTGTGTTTTAGACGCGATAAAAACGAAAACCGTTTTTCCGCATAGGTTATGCGGATTTTTATTAGTTGCCGAGATATTGACTTTTTTGATGAAATTTCTTAAATTAATTATATTTATTAGCACTTAATATGTTTTAGTGCTAGTATCAATTAGTATTATTAACTTAAACAAGACAAATGAACATAAAACCATTAGGAGACCATATTTTAATAGAACCAGTTGCAGAAGAAGAAAAAACAAAAGCCGGTATATTTTTGCCTGCTACCGCCTCCAAAGAAAAATCAGAAGAGGGTAAGGTTATAGCTGTAGGACCTGGCAGAAAAACAGACGATGGAAAAATAGTTCCCGTTTCAGTAAGAGCTGGCGACAAGGTTTTGTTTACAAAATACGGACCAAGCGAAATAAGGGTTGATGACAAAGAATATTTAATAGCTACAGAGTCAGACATTTTAGCAATAATTGAATAATTTATGGCAAAACAAATAAAATTCAGCGAGGATGCTCGCAAAGCGTTAAAGTCGGGATTGGACAAGGTTGCCAATGCCGTAAAGGTTACACTGGGGCCAAAAGGAAGAAACGTTGTTTTGGGTTCAGGTTATGGCTCGCCCACAATTACAAATGACGGCGTGACGATTGCCAAAGAAATTGAGTTGGAAGACAACATTGAAAACATCGGAGCAGAAATTATAAAAGAAGTTGCCTCAAAAACAAACGATATAGCCGGAGATGGTACAACTTCAGCTGTTTTGTTGTGCCAAGCAATTGCCACAGAAGGATTAAAAAATGTTGCCGCAGGAGCAAATCCACTAGCCTTAAGAAAAGGAATTATAAAAGCAAAAGACGCGGTTGTGCAAGCCTTAAAAGAGATGTCAAAACCAATCACCACAAGGGAAGAAAAAGCACAGGTTGCGATAATTTCAGCTCAAGATAAAGAGATGGGAAACTTGATTGCCGAAGTAATGGAAGAAGTCGGCAAAGACGGAGTAATAACAACCGAAGAATCAAAGACTTTTGGTTTGTCAAAAGAAATTGTAAAGGGTTTGCAGTTTGATAGAGGATATGTTTCAGGATATATGGTTTCAAATGCAGAAAAAATGGAAGCATCTTTAGAAGAGCCATATATTTTGATTACGGATAAGAAAATTGGTTCTTTGCCAGAAATCTTGCCTTTGTTGGAAAAACTTGTAAAAACGGGCAAAAAAGAATTAGTTATTATTGCTGACGATGTTGACGGAGATGCTTTAACGACCTTAATTGTAAATAAAATGAGGGGAATTTTTAACGCTCTGGCAGTGAAGTCTCCGGGATTTGGCGATAGAAAAAAAGAAATGTTAGAAGATATTGCCATTGTAACGGGAGCTCAGGTTGTTTCAGAAGAAATGGGAATGAAGCTTGAAAATACCGAAATAGAAATGTTGGGCCAAGCGAGAAGGGTTATTTCAACAAAAGAAAATACCACTATAGTAGAAGGAAAGGGGGAAAAATCAGATATTGAAGCAAGGATTGTGAATATAAAAAAACAAATGGCTGATTTTTCCGCCCAAGGCGGACCAGCCTCGGGCTGGGATAAAGAAAAATTGCAGGAAAGGTTGGCAAAGCTGTCTGGCGGAGTGGGGGTTATAAAAGTGGGAGCAGCCACAGAAGTTGAACAAAAGGCAAAACAACACAAACTTGAAGATGCTTTGCATGCGACGAGGGCTGCTGTAGAAGAAGGAATTGTACCCGGAGGAGGAGTTGCTTTGTTGAGAACGTTACCAGCGCTAGATAGGTTGCAACTTGAGGGAGACGAAAAAACAGGAGTAAATATTCTAAAAAGAGCTATTGAGGAGCCAATAAGGCAAATTGCTGAAAACGCCGGAATTGATGGGGCTGTAGTTGTGCAAAAAGTAAAAGAAGGCCAAGATGATTTTGGTTTCAATGCCCACACAATGGTTTATGAAAACCTGATAAAAGCAGGTGTTGTTGACCCGACAAAAGTTACCAGAACTGCTCTAGAAAACGCAGTATCGGCCGCTTCTATGCTTTTAACAACAGAGGCCGTTGTTTCAGAATTGCCAAAGAAAGAAGGATGCTCCAACCATAATGCAAACCCAATGATGGGAGGAGACTACTAATATATTAAACATCAAAAAAAGTGGCGGACATCGGGTGTCCGCCGCTTTTGTCCGTCGCTTTTTTGTTTGACATGGCGGTTTTTGTCCGATAATATATTAGGCAGCACATTACACAAGGAGAATGGAATGGCTAAAGCAAATAATGCCTCTCTCACGGCGGTTTGCGGGAGGTGTAAAAGGGAGTTTCAATTTGTTAACGGGAAGAACGGACCCAGAGAAAACAAATGGGGCTGGAGATTATCATGGCATTGGCCATGGATTATCCATGTCTGCTTTCTTTGCTCTAAGAGAATACGGTGGTGGCATCGATGGATATAGCTCTGAGATATATAATCAAGGAGCTCTTTTATTGCAACGCTTAGCGTCGCTTAATCACGCTGAGGGTGGTTGCATAAAGTTATGTTTTTAGTTATAATTATACTATAGAAATAGCTTCGGCTATTTATATAATTAATCGTCCGATCGGAATATAAAAATAAATTTTTTATTCCTCCCTTTCTCATAATTATGGAGTGTCCAAATGACGGAGAACAATTAGAGGAAATTTTGTTCCATAACGTGGGGGTTGATTACTGCCCGAGGTGTTTGGGTATGTGGTTTGACAAAGACGAATTGCGCCAAGCTAAAGACGAAAAAGACAAGCAACTAAATTGGTTAGACGTTGATCTGTGGCGCGACAAAGGAAGATTTCGTGTTTCGAAAGGAAATAAGCATTGCCCTGTCGATAGGGCGGGATTAGTAGAAGTTAAATACGATGAGTCTAAAACAAAAGTTGATTTGTGCAAAATGTGCCAGGGCGTCTGGTTAGACAGAGGAGAGTTTAAACAGATAATAAATTATCTAAAAAACAAATCCGATCACGTAATATTAAACAATTACGCTGAAAATCTTTTATCAGAATTATGGGAAGTTTTCTCTGGACCGGAAACATTTCGCTCTGAACTGGCAGATTTTATAACCCTTCTAAAGCTTCTTAACTACAAGTTTGTCGTTCAGCATCCTCATTTAAATAGTTTAATTGAGAAATTGCCAAAATAATAAATTAAATCCTAAATTCGAAATCCTAAATCCTAAATCCTGAATAAATCCAAAAGCTTAGAATTTAGATTTTAGAGTTTAGAGTTAAAAAAAATATGTCAATAATATTATGGATACTCCTAGGCGTTATAGTCGTTGTTATCCTATGGATAATAGGGATTTTTAACGGATTAGTGGTCCTAAAAAACAGGGCAAAAGAAGCTTGGGCGGATATAGACGTCCAGCTCAAAAGAAGGTACGACTTAATCCCAAACTTAGTTGAAACTGTAAAGGGATATGCGTCGCACGAAAAAGGAGTATTCGAAAAAGTTACACAGGCCAGAGCTAGTGCAATGTCAGCTCAAGGAACAGCCAAAAAGGCAGAAGCTGAAAATATGCTTTCTGATACATTAAAAAGCTTATTTGCTGTTTCTGAAAATTACCCTGACCTGAAAGCTTCTGTAAACTTTTTAGAGTTGCAAAAGGAATTATCAGATACAGAAAATAAAATTCAGGCAGCGCGCAGATTTTACAACACTAACGTCAGGGATTTAAACATAAAGATAGAAATTTTTCCCGCGAATTTGATAGCTAACTCTTTCGGATTCAAGCAAATGGAATTGTTCCAGACGGCTAATGAGGCGGAAAGAGAGCCTGTGGGGGTCAAGTTTTAAGGTGATTGTTTGATAGTACCAATATGGCATCAATATACACACAAGCTGATTCCAACACAAGAAAAACCTGGTTTTTATTAACTGGGTTTTTGGTCTTTATCATAGCTATAGGCTGGCTTTTTAGTTATGTATTAGACAGCAGCGCCATTTTATACTTCGCTGTAACTTTAAGCGTATTTATGTCTTTCGGAAGTTATTGGTGGTCAGACAAAATTGTTTTGGCAATGTATCAAGCGAAACTCGTAGAGCACAAAGAAAACCCGGATTTATACCACGTTGTAGAAAACCTATGCATTACTGCCGGGCTTCCTTTGCCAAAGATTTATATAATTCCAGAAATGCAACCGAATGCTTTTGCTACCGGTCGCGACAAAAAACATGCTGTTGTCGCGGTAACTCAAGGTCTTTTGAGCCGTTTAAGCAAAACAGAATTAGAGGGAGTTATAGCCCACGAATTATCGCACATTGGAAATAAGGATATGTTGCTATCAACAATCGTCGCTGTTTTGGCTGGCATTGTTGCAATGCTGGCTAATATATTTATGAGGGTTAGTTTTTGGGGAGGAGGGAGAAGGAGCTCTAATAAAAACAGCAATGCTGGCGCAATATTATTGATATTAGGAATAGTTGCTGCAATTTTAGCTCCGATTGCTGCCACCTTGGTTCGACTAGCTATTTCAAGAAAAAGAGAATTTTTAGCAGATGCCGATGGCGCTTTGTTAACCCGTTATCCGGAAGGATTGGCCAGCGCTTTGGAAAAAATTTCATCAGACCCCACGCCTATGCGAATAACTAATGACGCGACAAGCTCTCTTTTTATCGACTCGCCATATAAGGGCCAACAAAAAACATCTTGGTTTATAAAATTATTTATGACCCATCCGCCCATCGAAGAACGGATACGAGCTTTGCGCGGCATGGAGAAATAAATTCTATGGAAAAAAGAATTAATAAATACGAGTTTAACGAGATATTAAAATATATTCCTGAAATTTCTCATGAAGAGAGAGACTACCTAAATAAGGTTTTTGCTAATGACTTAGTGGACGGTTTGACCGAATTTGAACTAAGGCAAAAAATCCAGCACTTAAAGTTTGATACCAAAGACCCAATAGACAGCTTTGAAGCAGAAAAAATAAAAAACAAAATACTGGAAAGAATGGGAAAGTAGTATGTCCGTATATACGGAGGAGTCACATTGCGCCTCGTCGGCGCATCCGCTGTTGAGGCGGAAGTGGCTACGATAAAATTTATAACATGTACTATTTTTATGTTTTACAATTTAAAAATAATAAGAAATTGTATAAAGGGTTAACAAGCAATCTAAAAAGAAGGATAGCAGACCATCGGAGCGGACAGTCCTCTTTTACTTCTAGGAATGGTGAATTTGCTCTTATATTTTATGAAGCGTATTTGAACAAAAAAGACGCTGTTGAAGCTGAAAAGTATTTCAAAGGCGGACATGGTAGGGAAGTTTTAAAACAAAAATTGAAAAATTATCTTGGAGGAGTCACATTGCGCCTCGTCGGCGCATCCGCCATTGAGGTGGAAGAGGCCAGGATAAAATTTATAGCATGTACTATTTTTATATTTTAAAATTAGATAAGACGGCAAAATATTACATTGGCTCGACGGAAAATTTTGAGAATAGGTTGAAGATGCACAATTCTGGGAAGGTAAAATCGACAAAAGGGTTAAAACCGTGGCAATGCGTATTTATCCAAAATTTTTCCACATTATCAGGAGCTGTAGAAATGGAGGCAAAAGTTAAAAAATGGAAAAGCAGAAAAGCAATTGAGAGGTTAATTAAAACATTTAATTTTTAATACAAATACGAGGATCCCCGATAATTTATTTTCAGAGCGGAGGAGTCACATAGTGGCCATTGTAACGGCTTGGAAAGCCGTGACCCGAAAGGGTCTCGTGGGTTCGAGTCCCACCTCCTCCGCCTTGAAAATAAATTATCGGGAGAAAGCCGTGACCCGAAAGGGTCTCGTGGGTTTCCCGATTAGCCAACTGGCTAATCGAGGATCCTCGATGGCTATGGCATCGGGACGAGTCCCACCTCCTCCGCCAACAAATTTATTATCGGCGCAACCCGATTATTCGAGCAGACGTGGCGATCCAAGTGGCCGAATTATAATAAATCCCAGAAAGATTCTCTTCTTGGGATTTTTATTATTAAAGAAAAATAAATATTTTACAGATGCGAGAAACCTCTATGGAAAAAAGAATAAAAAGAAAAAATTCAGACCAAAAAATCAACATTTTGTACCTCGTTGTTTGTATTATTAAATAACGCGACCACGACCATTAGCCTAGGCCCTAGTAGTTGGTAAGCAATATGGGGAAAGCTACTATTTCTCCCGTAAAAGAGTAAAATAAAACCAATAATCAATAATTTATAATAAATGAAAATCGCATTTTTTGAAATTGAAGATTGGCAAAAAGATTACTTGGAAAATAAGCTTTCGGGCAACGAACTGTCTTTTTTTACAGAGCCATTGTCTTTGGATAATATAAGCTCTGCAATTGGGTGCTCAATAGTCTCGCCATTTATTTATTCTCAAATAAACAAAGACATCCTACGAGGACTTCCTGATTTGAAAATGATTGCAACAAGGTCAACAGGATTTGACCATATTGATATTCAAATAGCAAAAGAGAACAAGGTTGCCGTTTGCAACGTTCCATTCTATGGAGAGAACACGGTCGCAGAACATACACTTGCGCTAATCCTAGCTTTATCCAGAAGACTATTAAATTCTGTTGAAAGAGCAAGAAATGGAGATTTTACATTAGATGGTTTGCGCGGATTTGATTTAAAAAATAAGACGCTGGGAATTATTGGAATGGGGCATATCGGTTTGCGCGTTGCCAGAATTGCCAAAGGTTTTGAAATGGAAATTTTAGCTTATGACCCGAAAGAAGACAAAAAATCAGCCAAGAAAATTGGTTTTGAATACTCTGATTTGGAAAATCTTTTGGCAAAATCAGATATCATAACTTTGCACGCGCCCGATAATAAAGCGACGCATCATTTAATAAATTTGGAAAACATAAATCAAATTAAAAAAGGGGCATACCTGATAAATACAGCCAGAGGCGGGCTGATAGAAACGCAAGCCCTGCTTAAAGCATTATCTGAGGGGATTTTAGCCGGGGCAGGATTAGATGTGTTGGAAGAAGAATTTTTCATAAAGGAAGAAGCTCAACTGCTTTCAAAAGAATTCCCCAAGACTTGTGATTTAAAAACTGTTTTGCAAAATCACATTCTGCTTCAGCAAGAAAATGTCATTATAACTCCTCACAATGCTTTTAACTCAAACGAAGCCCTGATGAGGATTTTAGACACAACAATTGAGAATATTGCCGGCTTTTTAGCGGGTAGGCCACAAAACATTATAAAATAATAATCCCAAAATCATGATAGACACATTAGCAGAGATATTTTTGGTGGCTTTTTTTATAAACTTATTATACGAAACAACTCATAGTCTTTTGTATAAAACCTGCTTGGAGCTGCCAGTTCATAAATATGTCCCTCGTATAATAAGAGCGAGTATTTATGATGGCGTTTGGATAATTTTGATTTACCTGATGACGTTTCTATTGTTTGGAAATAAAAATATATTTAGCAGTTATTTTCAAATAACAGTATTCGCTGTTATGAGCATAATTTCTGCTTATCTTTGGGAGCTGTCCTCAGTTAAGAATAAAAGGTGGGAATACTCTTCTAAAATGCCCCTTATCTTCAGGGCGGGGTTAACTCCGACATTAGAAATATTTTTAACCGGCCTGGCATCCTTTTATATAGTTTTTGTTTTATGATTTTTCTAATTTTACTCTTTTGTTTTAAGGATTAGTATAAACCTTTCTCTCGCTGTATTCCTCCTTTTTTCCGTTATTCCATTGATGAACCGGTCTCAAATAACCTACGACCCTTGAATAAACTTCGCATTCCTGGAAGTTTGTTAAGCTGGGGTTTTTGCTATAGCACGCATCACATTTTGCTATTGTTATTTTCTCTCCATTATTATCATAAACGAGCATTTTGCCATTTTTTATTTCTTCTCCTTCTGTTTCAATAGGTTCTTTGCAATCATGGCAATATATCTTATTTTCCTCTTTTTTGTTTGTTATCATATTTGTAAAATTAAAAAATTATTATTATTTTTCGACCTTTGGAGTGAAGCAACAATAACCTATCTTATCGCATTGCCTTTTTATTTCTATCCATTCCTTTTTCGGTATAGCTTCAATAGCCATTGGATAAAGAATGTTGTTTTCTTTGTAGATATGATTAGATAATTCCTTTGACAGGTATTCTGTTATATTCTTAATTTTTTTTACAAACTTTACATATGATATATTTTTGTAATCTTTCGCAATTTGGCATAGCTCATTTTTCTTTGCCCTCAATTCTTTATGCTCTTCTCTCATAATTGCTGGCGGTTCCGTAACGCCAAATTTTTCAAGTATGGGAAACAAGGCGTCCTCCTCCCTTTGATGATGTTTATCGGCCTCTACGAGATGTTCGCCTATATGAGTTAAAATTTCTAACTCTTTGTCTAATCCATTAAAGCTTTTAGCCAGTTCAATTTTATGGACGACTATCTGAAGTTTTTCAATAAATTCCAGGATTATCTTGTGTTCTTCCATCAAAGTATGAATTGGGTGGCTCCGTTCGAGATTTATCTCTGTTTTTGCCAGACTTTCTCCCATAACTTCTATATGAATATCGCATAATTTTTTCATTTCTTCGCGTGTTATACCTTCTTGAATTAGCTCTTGTTCTATATATCCCAAGTCTTCTGGCGAAATATCCTTTAATATATTCTTCGCTTTCTCCTTCAACTCTTTTGTATTCTTTTTTGTTTTAATTTGCCTAATAAAACTTTTTATTTCTTTTTTCCTATCTATAGTATTTTTCTTTTTGGGTTGGTTTATTTGATTCAGTTCATTGAGCAGTTTGTCGAACTTTCCGCCGTATAATCCATGAGCCATTGCCCCTTGCTCTAATGTTTCCCATGCGGCGACGTGGCAGCCGATGCAGTGTAACCCATATTTTAAAAGCACATCAACGGCTTCCGGATACTCCGCGGCAATCTCGCCAAGAGTCATATCTTTTGTTATTTTTTCTTTCATAATCTTATTTATTACTTCTTTCTGCAAATTTTGCAGTGGTTTTTCATATGCCTTTCAACTAAACCCAATAGAGGCAGAATAGTATCTTTATTTAAGGAATAAATTCTCTTTTTACCAACCTCGGTCACGCCAATAAAATTGCATTCCAAAAGAGAGATTAACGCATGGGAAACTTTGCTTCTTTCCTGGTCGAGATTTTCTGATAAGTCATTCACGCTCGATGGTTTTTCTTTAAGCTGAAAAAGCAAATCTATTTTTAATTCAGTCCCCAATGTTTCAAAAAATAAATGGCAGTCCCTCTTCATATGTGAATTATAATTCACACGTATTCACAAGTCAAGTGTATAAAATAGTGAACCATGCGGAAAACTAAAAAATCTTGTATTTTACCAGAAAAAGTCCTCTATTATTATGTCTTGTTTTTTGACGCCCAGACCAAATAACGCTTTTTTGACGCTTGTCTTCATTGCCTCTGGTCCGCAGATATAGTATGAAGAATTTTTTATGTTTGCAACATATTTATTGATTAGGTCCTTGTTGACATAGCCCCTCTCGTATTCTCCGGAAGCAGATGGAGTTTCGTGGCTTAAAACATATATTTTCCTAAACCATTTTTCCTTAATATTATCCAGCTTCTCTTTAAAAATTATATCTTCTTTCGTTTTCGAGCCGTATATCAAAAGCATATTTCGTTTTTTTGTTTTGGATAAATTATCTTTAATTATGCTGAAAAATGGCGTAATTCCAACTCCCCCGGCAATAAAAACACAATCTTTGTCATCGTCTTTTAATGTAAAAATTCCAAAGGGGCCATCGATAATAACCTCTGCGCCCACTCTTAGATTAAGCGCTGTTTTTGTAAATCTTCCCGTGTTTTTGACGGTAAAGCATATATCTGTTTCTTTGGGCGAACTCGACATTGTAAACGGGTGCCTTGCGTATAGTTTATTTTTGCTTAATCTCAAAAAACAGAATTGTCCGGCTTTAAACGAAAAATCCTTTGGAGCTGTCAATACTAGCGAAAACGTATCACTCGTCTCCCGTTTAATTTTTTTGACATAAAACTTGCCGGCGTAATGTTTTTTAATTTTGTATTGGGTTCTATAAATGGCTCCGCAGATTACTCCAAAAAGTGAAACAGAATATAATATTCTCATATATATCGTTTCGCTGTCAGATCCCAAGTTAAAAGCGTGATATAAACTGAAAAAGAATAATATATATATAAGAATATGAATGTATTGCCAAATTGCATAAGAAATTTTTTTATACAAATGCGAGGCAACCATCACTATAATAAAAATGTAAAAAGATATCGCGCCGAGCGCGAGCGGAATAAACGTAAAATCGGGAATTAAATAGGTTGCGATTGAACTGTCGGACAGAATAAAAAATAGGGGATGAAATATTATAAAAAGGGCTGTTGCCAGCGAAAACTTCCTTTGAAATTTTATAATTTTATCTAAACCAAAATACCTGTCAAAAAATCTGGCAGTGTCTCCGGAAATAATAAGCAAAGACAGGCAGGTAAAACCAATTATGCCTGCCTGTCTGCCCAGATTATAAAGCAAAACAGATAATTGAAACCCCTCAACCATTCTATTCTATTACTGTTAGGGCGCCCCAATGGCCATTTTCTCTATGCCCGGGTTTCGAGCAATAGTAGATGAATTTTCCAGCCTTGTCAGCCTTAAATTCAACTATGGCTGGTTGGTTCAACGGAGTTTCGGCATGTATATTGTATTCATCTATATTAAAGTCGTGATTCCCTTTAGTTACAGTAATCTCAATTTTTACATTATCTCCCTTTTTGACCGTGATTTCGTTTAGGGAATATTGGGGTTTTGGCTTGCCGTCAACCATTTCATAAAACGAATCCATTTTAAACTCTTTCACCTCTTCTTGAACCTGGTTGTTTGAATTGTCGACTGCGCTGTTAGCGGGGGAGTTATTTATCCCGGATTTTGTGTTTGCGGCAAGATTGTTTATGATAAAAACTGCGCTGATAACAATAATTATAATCAATGCGATAAATATATATTTTTTAGTCATTTATTTTTTGTATAATTATTTTATTCGCCATAAAACCTATAATAAGAAGAAACGCGGTAAGCGCCATCATCGGGATGGTAATGTAGCCGAATTGCATAACAAATCGTTGCGCGCAATCAACTGAATATCCTACCGCCGAACAGCCGATGGACGGCGCAAAACCAATCTGCAAAAGATATTGATATCCGGCAATTAACGCGCCGAGAGACGACAAGGCGATGCTATACAAGACAATGCCGTTATCTTTTTTGAGCCAGGCGATGCCCAGAAGAATTACCTGCGGATACATTAAAATTCGTTGAAACCAGCAGAGTTTGCACGGTTCATATCCGGCAATTTCCGAATAAAACAAACTTCCTAGTGTTGCTGCAAGCGCGACCGCCAGCGAAAAAGCGAGCGCGTGTTTGGTAAAAAAATTGAGCGCCGCGCTCCGTTTTGTGGTGAACGACACGATAAGGACGGCAACGATAATCTGTCCGGCAATCGTAAGCAGCGCGAGCGCTTGATTAACTGTTGAAATAAGTTCCATATATTTATTAGGGAAGCGGACAGCCAGTTTTCTCGGCTAGCTGCGTTAAGGATATTTCTCCGTCTAGGCGCGAGCCATCGTTAAACTCCCACGTCGGATAGCTCTCAATGTTTTTGTTTTTACAGATTGCCAGCTGGCTTCGGCCGTCCGGCGTTGAGCACTCTACATACGGCAGGTATTTGGCTGACTTGCCAAACAACGCTTTTTGATTTTGACAATGTTGGCACCAAAAAGTGCCGTAAAAAACCGCTCCACTTTCTTTAAGGCATTGCGCGAACGCATCAAGCTTGCCGGGCTGTCTTGACGATTTTATCCATATCGCGGCCAAACCAATAATGAGCAGAGCGATAATGGCAACGATGATTGTATTTTTATTTTTCATAGAACGGCAACTATTTTGATTTTAATCTCTGTGCCGCATTTTGTAAAGACGGCGGCGGATGGGCTTGACAAGGGATACCCCTATGGAGTATACCTACAATATGGAACACGAACATAATAATTTGCACAAACAAAAAGCTACGAAACGGCTGAGAATAATTGCGGGGCAAATAAAAGGACTGGAAAAAATGGTTGCTGAGAATAAATACTGTATTGATATTATCAATCAGTCTCTCGCCGTAAAGCAGGCTTTATCAAGCTTTGAGGATTTTATATTGAAAAATCACTTGTCTACTCACGCGATAGAACAAATGAAGTCCGGGCAATCAGGCAAGGCGATAGAAGAAATACTTTCTATTTATCGTTTGTCTAAAAAGAAATAACCCATGGAACTATTGCTTGGAGCATCAATAATAGCGACATTTATAGCCGGGGTAGCAGCGTTGTTCGCCCCGTGCTGTATTACGGTTCTTTTGCCGTCTTATTTCGCGTCTATATTCAGAGAAAAATATAAGGTATTTTTAATGACTTTTATATTTTTTCTTGGAATATTCACGGTTTTCTTGCCAATCGGGCTGGGAGCTGGGATATTAAGCCAGATTTTCAAGCAATATCACGATATTATATATGGCTTAGCCGGGATATTTATGCTTGTGTTGGGGACTATATTGCTTTTAGGCATACATATTTCCATGCCGTTTAGGGTCAACCCCGCTTTTAAAAAACACAACGCCATCTCTGTCTATACGCTGGGAATATTTTCTGGCATTGCAACGACCTGTTGCGCCCCTGTCTTGGCCGGGGTATTAACATTGTCGGCATTGCCAGGATCGTTCGTCTGGGGCGGCATTTTCTCCTTAATTTATGTTTTGGGAATGGTAATGCCATTGTTTATTCTGTCCGTATTGATTGACAAATCATATTTTACCCAGAAAATTACAAGGACTTTCCAAAAAGCCATAAGCTATCCTTTGGGCAATAAAATAGTGAGAATCACGATTTCAGAGGCCATCTCCGGAGCAGTCTTCCTCTTTATGGGGATATTGATTATTATATTGGATCTTTTGGGGAAACTTTATATGGAAGAGGAATATCAAAGGCAAATGAATATTTTTTTGATTAACATGACCGGAGAGATAAATAATTTTGTAAAGTTTATCCCCGGCTACGTTTGGATAATAATACTTATTATTGCAGCAGTTTTAATTATAAAAACAGCGATTAATTATTTTAAGAGAGAAACAAATGGAAAATGAAATTAGCATAAAAACAGTCGCAATTATTTTAGCGCTTATAATTCTGCCAATTGCCGGGATACTCATTTTCAATCAATTTAATAAACCAAGCGCAAAGCTTGACGGGTTATTAAATAATCCTGCCCCAAATTTCTCTTTTAACGACCGCAACGGCAACAACTATTCCTCCGAAAATTTAAAAGGAAAAAATGTCGTGCTTTTTTTCAGCGAGGGGCTGGCCTGTTATCCTGCTTGCTGGAACCAAATTGCTCAATTTGGGCTTGACCAAAGGTTTAATACTACAGATACGGTGGCCCTATCGGTGGTCCTAGACAGTCCTGAAGATTGGCAAAAAATAACGCGGAAAATGGATGGAATAGACAAAGCAAACATAGTTTTTGATAAGGGGGGACAAATATCGAAGGTTTTTGGAATGATGTCGGTCGCGTCCTCTATGAGGCAAGGAACTTCTCCCGGGCACACGTATGTTATAATAGATAAGCAGGGAGTGGTGAGGTATGTATATGACGACCCCTCAATGGCCGTAAGGAACGACCAGATAGCTTCAGAGCTTGCAAAAGTAAATTAATTTTAAAGGTCGAAAATTTTAAATATTTCATTTTTTCAACATGCTTCAGTTAAAACGATATGGCTGGTTGTGCGTTTTGGGAGGAGAAGTTGTTTATTTTATCTGCCTCTTGGGCGGATACCTGCCAATACGCAACGTCAAGGCATTGGAATTGCACAGGGCTTTATTTGAATTATTGCCTGGATTTACATGGGGCACCATAACAAGTATATTATTGGGCGCAGTCTACGTATTTGTTTTCGCCTGGATATTCGCGTGGTATATGGTGTGGATGCACAACACAAGTACAGAAAAGTAGTATGAATTTGTATAAAAAATATATACTGCCTCGCCTTATTGATTCAGCGATGCGGAAAAATATTTGTAAACAAGAACGGCCGCACATTGGGCAGGCATCCGGGGTTGTTTTGGAAATCGGTTTCGGGTCGGGCCTTAATCTCCCTTTTTATAGAAATATAACAAAACTTTTCGCGCTAGATCCTTCAAAAGAATTGTACAATATCGCCAATTCTCAAATAAAATCTTTTAATTTCCCCATTGAGTATATTCAGAGTTCAGCGGAAAAAATTCCACTGGAAGACAAAACAATTGATTGCGTCGTTTCCACATGGAGTCTTTGCAGCATACCCAACCCCCAAATCGCGCTTATGGAAATCGCCAGAGTTTTAAAAACTAATGGGAAGTTTATTTTTATAGAACATGGCGAGTCAACAAATAAAAACACAGCAATATTGCAAAAATATCTTACTCCCGCTTGGAGTACAATTGCGGGTGGCTGTCACCTGAATAGAGAAATAGATATAATTATTAAAGAAGCCGGCTTTGAGATATTACAAATGGAAAAAAGAAAAGCCAGTTTGCTGATTTTTATGTATAAAGGAATTGCGACAATTAAATAATCACAACTATGGAAAATCAAAACAATAATAATGGCATGGGCGGCAAAATGATGTGGATGATGATGCTTTGCTGCATTGCGCCCG
>Ga0209541_10001914_pt1 | contig 40439 bp, 36 predicted proteins | sample RifCSPlowO2_01_FD_184027 | JGI IMG/M metagenome (GOLD analysis project Ga0209541, IMG submission 184027) | Groundwater microbial communities from Rifle, Colorado - Rifle CSP2_plank lowO2_0.1 (SPAdes) (version 2) | ecosystem: Environmental > Aquatic > Deep subsurface > Groundwater | place...
GGAATCACGGGCCCGGTGGAGGGGGCGGGCCCCTGCTGGGCGGGAGGAGTTTGCTCTCTTTTTACCTGGGGCTGGATGCAGCCAGCGGCCAAGAACAGGACCAAAAGGGCCAGAGCCGCTCCCCGATTAAACCGCATGGAAACCGGGCAATTATAGTTTTTTCTTGTATTTAAAGGCACCGCCGGGCTGGAGGGGAAAGGAACGTTGGGGCAACCTTTAAATACCTTTCACTGGGGAATTGGGGTATATTGCTTGTTTTTTCATTGGCTTGACCGTTTCCTTGAAAGAGCGGTTTGGTACCTTTGAAGGCAATTTCAAGGGTTTTTTTATGGCAAAGACAAAGGAAGTGCAGCCGGAATCCACGGGGGAAGGCGTAGCCTACAAGCCAGCTGAAATCGAGAAGCTCATCGTGGATCTGGCCAACCAGGGCATGAACGCCAGCGAAATCGGCATGACCCTGCGGGACTCGCACGGGGTTCCAAGCGTCAAGAAGCTGACGGGCAAGCGGATCGAAGCCGTCCTCGGCGAGCACAAGCTGTTGGCGGACGTGCCAAGGGATTTGCTGAACCTTATCCGGCGGAGCGTGGAATTGCAGAAGCACTTGTCCACCAACCGCAAGGACTACACGGCCAAGCGCGGTTACCAGTTGGCGGTTTCAAAGATCCAGCGGCTTGTAACGTATTACAAGGGCGCCGGAAAACTGCCCGCGAGCTGGAGGTACACTCCGGAGACCGCGGCCTTGCTGGTGAAATGACGTGAGATTCGAGGGAACGCTGAAGCTTAAGGGAAGGGAAATCCGGCTAAAAGGAGAAAAAGAATTCACGGACATCATCCGGGAAATCAATGCAATGATTGAGGGCTGAGAAAATGCAGGTGGAAGAGGACGCGAAATCAGCGGCCAAGGGCGGCCAAAAGGACGAGAAAGCCAAGCCCAAGGCAAAGAAGAAAACCGTTGACAAGTGGAAGAAGAAGATCTGGTACACGCTGTACGCCCCCGCTTACTTTGACAGCAAGCCCCTGGGAGAAACCATTGCGGAAAAGCCTGAAATGGTTCAGGACCGCATAATCATTGTGGGCGCCAGGGAACTGAGCCCCGCAAAGAAGGCGAGCGCCACCATCAGCTTCAAGGTCAGGGAAGTCAAGGGAAACAAGGCCTACACCGAGCCCATCCTGCACCAGGTGAGCCCCGATTATATCCGGCGGCTGGTGCGGAGAAGGGCCAGCAAGATTGAATGCGTGCAGGACGTGGTCACGAAGGACAACGTCAAAGTCAGGGTCAAGACCCTTGCACTCACGGTCAGGAAGGCGACCAACGACCAGTGCACCGCCATCCGAAAGATAGTGGTGGACGGCATACTGGATTTCGCCAAATCCAAGACCTATGACAAGGTCATCACCGAGCTGATCTTCGGCAACCTCCCGGCAAAAATCACGGCGGACGCCAAAAAGGTGGCCGCGCTTAAAAGGGTTGAAATCATCAAGTCAAGGGTTCTCTCCCAGTGACTTCAATGCTTCTCGTGGCCATTGACGGGGAACAATTTGCGGTCGTTGCGCTGATTATCGTAACCCTCACCTATTTCTTCCACAAAAAGGGGTCCCTGGACTACAAGGGCATGCTGTTGGCCGACTTCTTCGGCATCATTGCCTTTGCCTTGGGCGGCTTGAGCGCGTTCATCGCCTGCATGGTGACTTTCCTCTTCGCGGAAGTCTTCACGCGGTTCGGCCGCCGCAACAAGGCCGAGAAATTCGAGAAGCGGACCACGCAAAACATCATCGGGAACGGGTTGCCAGCCATGATTGCCTTGGTGCTGGGACAGCACCCCGCCTTCTTTGGAGCGCTTTCAGCGGCGTTGGCCGACACGGCGTCCAGCGAGATCGGCATGCTTTCCGGGAAAAAACCGCGGCTCATCACCACGTTGCAAAAGGTCGAGCGGGGAACGGACGGCGGGATAACGCTGCTGGGGCTTGGCGCGGCCCTCGGCGCTTCCCTCGTGATGGCGGTGTCCTACTACTACTTGCGGGGCAACCAGGTGCATTTGCTGGCCATCCTGCTCGCCGGGATAACGGGTTCCCTGGTGGACAGCCTGTTGGGCGCCGTATTGGAGCGGAAGGGAAAGCTCAACAACATGCAGGTCAACTTCATCGCCAGCAGCGCGGGCGGCCTGCTCGTGTACGCCCTCACCAGCCTCACTTGATGGAGAGCCGGGCATCGGAGACCAAGGCGTTCTTGAACGAGTAGCCGAAGGCGCTCCCGGCCTGCATGAAAAAGTCCAGCAGGGAAAGCTCTTTCTTCTCGTACTTCACGAGTTCCGGCTCGCCTTCGATGCCGCTGAGCTCCGCCGCCTTCTTGAGCGCGTCTTCCTTGGAACCGGTCAAGTCGATGAGGCCCGCGTCCAGGGCCTGCCTGCCGGACAGGATGCGGCCGTCCGCCAGCTCGTCAAACAATTTCAGGCGCACTTTGCCCTTCCTGAACGCGAGGACGTCCGCCTTGAACTTGGCGTACACGTCCGACAACAGGCCCTGCATGATCTTGCGCTGGTCCGCCGTCAACTCCGTGAAGGGGCTGGCGATGGCCTTGTTCTCGCCTTCCTTCAGCACCTCCATTTTCACGCCAATTTTTTCCAGGAGGCCCTGGAGGTTGGGCAACAAGGAGATTACCCCGATGCTGCCGGTCAGGGAGTCCTCGTCCGCGACCACGTAGTCGGCCGAGGCCGCGATGTAGTAACCGCCGCTGGCCCCCATTTCCCCGATGTACGCGACCACCGGCTTCTCAAGGGAACGGATTTTGTACACGATTTGCTTGGTGGGCACGACGCTGCCGCCCGGGCTGTCGATGTCCAAGAAGATGCCGGCAACCGTGGAGTCCTTTTCGGCCTTGTCCAGGTCCTCGACCAGGTCATCCGCGTACACCCCGTCGCGAACCGACTTCTCGGAGGAAATCTCGCCCTTGACTGGAAGAACAGCCAGTTTCTTGCCAAACGACAGGGTTGCCCCGTCCCCGGCCGTGGAAGCCACGAAGAGGCTCAAAACCAGGGCCAATCCGAAGAGGAACAGGAAGGCCGCAAGGCCCACTAGGAGTATTTTCCGCATGCTTGCACCCGTTGGGTTACCCGTTGGGTAATAAATAGGGTAGGCCCCTAAAAATTATTAAACAAGGGGGTTGACATGGGGGAAGCGCTTTTGCTCCAGGAAATGGCGAAAACCATTCTCTACGTGCTGCCCATGTACTTCGCGAATTCCTCGGCCATGCTTTGGCGCGGCAAGACCCCCATTGACTTGGACGTGAAGTGGGTGGACGGCAAACCCGTTTTCGGGAAAGGCAAGACCGTGCGCGGCACGCTTGGCGGCATCTTCACGGGAACCATGGTTGCATTGCTCCTGCGCCAGGCCTTCCCGGCCTACACCGCTTTGCTGGCCGAAGACTACCTGGCACTCGGCTTCCTCTTGTCGGTTGGGGCCATGGCCGGAGACATTGCCGCGAGCTTCATCAAGCGGAGAAACGACCTCGAAGTCGGGGCCCCGGTGCTGTTCCTCGACCAACTCGACTTCGCGTTCGGCGCCATGATAGTGGGCAGCCTCGCGTACACGCCGGGCTTCTACGAAATCATCGTCATCTGCGTCGCCACGGTGTTCGTCCACCGCCTCAGCAACTGGATTGCCTTCAAAGCCAAGCTCAAGCACGTGCCGTGGTAAATCAGCGGAATTCCTTGCGGATCTTAGCCAACTCGCGAAGCAAGGCATCGCCTTGAATGGTGCGGCGGCTAAGGACGTCCTCAAAGCTGGGGTGCCCGGTGAGCAAGTCGGTTACGCCTCTCCTTTCCTCTGCTAGCATGCGCCTGGCTTGCGGGAGCAGGGCTTGGAGCCGGCGTATCTCGGCAATCACTTGGTTGTAGCGGTTGGTGCCCATGGAAAGGGTGCCCTGAATCGCAAGCTCACGTTCTTCGGCTTGCAACGCCTTCAAATCCCGCACCATGTGGTCATAGCTTGCCTGGTGAGTAGCAACGACTTGTCGCTTGCCTGACTCTGCCAGCCGGGCTTCAACGGCAGCCCGGGCTGTGGGGCGCAACATGCCAACGCGTTTCATGCGCCGATAATTGGATGGACCTGCCGCCCTTCGGCCGTGGGCGGTGGGAGCGCGCTTCAACGGTTTGGGGTTCCGGTTCTTCCGGGCCCCGCTTTTCCATAACCTACCCATGCAAGGAATACGCCTTAACCGCTATATAAGGCTTTCCAGGGCCCAAACCAGCCAAAAAGATACCTTTAAATACAACCTCAACAGAATAGTTATTTATTAACGTGAACAGGGGGTTATCCATGAAGAAACTGTTAATGGCTTTGCTTGCCGTCACGGCATTGACCTTGATTGCATCCGAGGCATCGGCTTACGCCTATGGCACCTATGGCGCGTATGGTTCCTATGGCGCCTATGGGCAGGGAGCTTATGGGCTGGGCTATCGGTATCCCTACCAGAGCGGCGGCAGCTATGCCTACGGTTCCCCGTATGCAAACGGCTACGGCTCCGGCTACAACTCGCTCTACGCGGGATACGGGTATCCAGGTTACGGCTTGTACGGGAACGGGTACGGGAACACGGAAAGCCGGTTCTCGACTGCGGGTTTCACGGGCGACTACTACAATCGGCCCTACCGGTACAATCCGTTCGTGAGCGGCTACGACAATTACGGCTTGGCCTACAACCCACGCACCGCTGGCTACAATTATCCGTACCAGTACGGCGCGTACGGTTATAGTCCATTCGTCGGCGGCTATTAGAGTGGCTGCTGACGTTTTCCTCTTTTTTCTAGAACCTTTTTCTTCGAACCTATTTTTCTTCGAGTAGATGGCGCGCGGCCTCGCCGTAGGCGGGGCGCGTGATGAGGATGCCGATGAGCACGCCCGCAATCGTGGTAATCGCGAAGCCAGTCAGCCTGCCGAAGCCGATGAACAGGATGGGGACCATCGCGGCAAGAATCGTGGAAGCGGTCGCCACCACGATGAAGAAGGCTTTCTTGATGCGGTTGACGAAGGACGTGGAAGTGGTTGTTCGCTCCCCGCCGTGCAGCAATTCATCGGTGATGATGATTTGGTCGTTGACCCCCGTGCCCACCGCCGTCAAAATGCCCGCGATGGAGGCCAGGTCCAGGTTCCACTTGATGAGCGCGGCAAAGCCCAGCGTCAGGTAGGCTTCCGACAACACGGTCACCATCATGGGCCCGATGAGCTTGGGGCGCCGGTAGCGGATGGCCAAGACGATTGCCACGGTCAGGACGCCCACCAAACCAATCCAGAACCCCTCGCCCAGGAATTCCCTTCCCAGGAAAGGCGAAATGGTTTCCTTGGAAACGCTTTCCACCGGAATCGGCAGGGAACCGGATTCAAGGATGATGGTGAGTTCTTTGAGGCGTTTTTCGGCTATCTCCTGGGTTTCCCCCGTTCCCTGGATGAGGAGGGGATTGAATTCCTTGGCGTCCTCGGCGTTCGCGACAAAGGGCTCGAGGCTGGCGACTCCTGCCGTCAACGAGATGACGGAACGCGCGCCCGACGCAATCCAGGTCCAGGGAACGGTTTGCTGGATGTCATAGGCGTCGGTGGCCAGGCCCGGTGTGCGTTGGACGTCCGGTTCCGGGACGTTGACTTTCTTCAAGCGGTAGCCCATGCCGCCGAGAAGCGAGGCCAGCTCGGGGGAGAGGTTGTGGGGCACGATGGCGTGGCGGCGGGAAGCGGAAAAGTCCTTCAACTCAGTGGTTTGCTCCTCGGTTGCCGGGGAATCCACCACGACATAGGGCAAGCTGGCATTTTGCAGGAGTTCTTCGAGGGAAACCCCGGCCGGGATGTCGTGTTCCTGGTTGCCCTGGAGGAGGGCCTGCCGGTCGGAGAGGTAGAGGTCCTTCGGGATCACCAGCACGCTGTTGACCGGCCGGTCAATGAAGAAGTACGTGCGCTTGCACTCGTATTGCTTGCCGCCGGCCTGGGCATAGGAAACGACCATGCACTGGTGGAAGGACATGCGGGTGAACCGCTTGGCCGCGGCATCGTTCAAGTAGAAGGGCAGGCTCCATTGGACGAGGTCGTTGGCGGCATTGGAAAAGCCATAGCCTTGTGCGGGGTCCTTGGGGATGTGAGTCAATTCGGAGCCATCGAATAACAGGTTGCCGTCCAGCGTGGCCTCGAACTTTCCCTGCTTGCGCAGCAGGCTCTCGAGTTCTTCGACGCGCGCGGGATCCGTTTCCGCGATTTGCGCGACCACGAACTCGTCGCCCCACGCGGAGACCTTGGTGTCCTTCAAGCCGGTCCAGTCCAGCCTCTTCTCGATGACTTTCTCGATTTGCGCCATCTGCTCGGGGCTCTTGACTTTTTCCACCAGCTGCACCTGGAACAGGGTGCCACCCGAAAAGTCGACGCCGTACCGCAAGCCGTTGAAGGTGAGTGCGTAAAAGGAGACCAGCATGGCCAGGACGTACACCCACACCCGCCAACTGCGCAGGAGTTGCTTCATCGGTGTCGCCCTCCTGCCGCGTGCTTTCTCCCATAATACCATAACAGGATGGGGGCGTTCATGAACCAGGTGGAAACAATGTCCCCCAGCAGGCCGAACAACAGCACGGCGGCAATCTGGTAGATGACCATGATTTGGCCGAAATACGAGAACACGAGCATGGCGGTCACGGCGGCCAAGGCCGTCAAGGTCATGGTCATGCCGGTGTAGAACGCGTCCATGACCCTTTCGGGCGGGGAAATGTCCTTGCGGGTCGTGAGCCTTGAGTTGAGCACGATTTCCGTGTCAACGCTGTAACCGATGAGCATCAGGAGCGAGGGGATGCTGGAAAGGTCCAAGGGTATCTTGAACAACGACATCAGGGCCAGGGCGCAGAGGATGTCGAAGGCGGTGGCCAGGGTGATGGCGACCGCGGGAATGATTTCGCGGAAGGAAATGAAGATGACGATGGCCACCATGACGAAGGCGGCCACCGTGGCCATGACCGCTGAATCCCAGAAAGCCTTGCCAAGCGAGGCCCCCACTTCCTTCTTCTGGAACCGGACTTCCCCGCCCAGGTCAAAGGACTTCACGATGGCGTCCTGCAACTGTTCCTGGAACGCCTGGTCGGCGGCAATCAGTTGGAGGCCGGCGAGTTCGACGGCGTCAGCGGCGTCCTTGGGCTGGAGGCTGGCTGCCCCAGTGAAGCGCTTGGCGAGGTCCAGCACGGTCAACGCGTGGGCCTGTGCCTTGGCCGGGTCGTTGGCCTTCAAGGCCTCCCGCGCCAGGGAGAGCTCGTCCGCCGCCTGCTGGAGGTCTGGATTGGAGGCGAACTGGACGGTTGCCCCGTATCCCCCCGTGGGCGAGGAAATGCTGGTGACCTGCAACTGGGCGAGGTTGAACTCCTCTTCCAGGAGTTCTTCAAGTGGCTCGGCGTCAATGGCCTTGTCGCTGCGCACGATGACCAGGGTTCCGCCGGCGAGGTCAATGCCTTTCGTGATGCCGGGGGAGACCAGGACGAGGTAGAGGAAGACGATGGACAGGATTACCACGGGGATGAGGAGCAGCGGGTAGTTTCCCTTGTATGGGTTTAAAGAAGCCATGCAACCACAAAATAGTCAAACGCCTGGATATTCTTAGATTTCAACTGGAAAACGTTTATAAAGCTTGTATAGGTGACCGGTATGGAACTAAAGCCCATCGAGACCCCCAAGCAATTGATTGACGCCGCGTTCAGCCGCGCTTCCCGGGAGGCGGCCGCGGCCAAGAAACCCGTGCAAAAGGAGCGGCGCGTGAAGGTCCTCGAACTCCGGAAAATCAACATCGTCTCGACTTTCCTGGAGGAACGGCTGCGGGCCTTTGTACGGGACGTGCCCAGCATCGCGGAATTGCACCCCTTTTACCGGGAACTCATGTCTTTGACGGTGGACTTGGACGCTTTCAAGAAGGGCCTGGGCCATGTCGAGAGCGTGGCCGGGCTCATCAAGAAACTCGCCCGTGAGCACGCCCGGAGAGTCCAGGGCGCGAAAAACGATGACCTGGCCTGGAAGGCGCGGAAACAGTTTTACGCGCGCGTGGACTCCATGGTCCGGAGCCTGGAGGGCAGCCTCTCAACCCTGAACGAAGCGCGCAAGAAACTCCGCGAGGTTCCGAAGGTGCGGTTCGACTTGCCGACCGTGGTCCTGGCCGGGTACCCGAACACGGGAAAGAGCACCCTGCTCAAGCGGCTCACGTCCTCGGCTCCGGAGATCGCGCCCTACCCCTTCACGACCAAGGGCATCAAGTTGGGCTATTACTCGAAGAAGTACCTGGAAATCCAGGTGGCGGATACGCCGGGGTTGCTGGACCGGCCGATTGAGAAGCGGAACGCCATCGAGAAAAAGGCCTTGACTGCCTTGAAGCACTTGACGGAAGTCATTGTCTTCGTCTTGGACCCCACGGATGGCTGCGGCTATCCATTGGACAAGCAGCTGCATTTGCTGGCGGAAATGCGGGCCGAATTCCAGGTCCCGTTCCTGGTGGCGGTGAACAAGGCGGATGTCGCGAGGCCCGAGCAATTGGAGGCCGCCAAGAAAGCCGGCAACGTGATAATCGAGGGCGAAGGCCTCCAATCCGGCTTGCGGGACGCCGTTTTCGCGGCCATCGACTGGACCAAGTTCAACAAGCGGGAAGCCGTGTTTACGCCGGTTACCTTCGGAGAACCGGCCAAGACCGGAAAGGCTGGGAAAGCGGGTTCGCTTTAAATTAGTTTGCCCTCCAAGTATGGTATAACCGTGCAAGCGGGCTCTGAATTGCCTGCGGAGGTTAAGGTAATTGAAGGCTTTTTTCTGGATGACCCTGGCGTGATTGCCTGCCCTATTTGGCCTGATTGGTTTGGGGCGAGGGGAAGTCAGCCGATGAAACCGGGTGGAATGAACATGAATGTGGACACCAAGAACGTAACCGACTTGATGGCAAGCGTCGCCAACGACAGCACCGTCCCAAGGAACATCCGCCTGGCCTTGGACGAGGCCCGGAAAAAGCTGCAGGAAAAGGACCTGGATGTCGGCATCACGGGGGCCATCTACCTCCTGGACGACATCAGCAACGACATCAACATGCCGAGCCACACTCGCACGGAAATCTGGCAGATTATCTCCGAACTGGAGTCAATCCGCGAGAAGATAAAAAAGTGACGTGCGGGGGTCTTCGTGGAAGCAACGGCCATTCATGAACCGGCAACCGATGAAGAAGTGCTAGCCTACGCCACCCAGAAGCAGGTGCTCGTGGACGAAAAGGCCTTGAAGCTGCTGGCCCGGTTCCCGCAGTACCGGGAAGTCGTGGACCGGCTCGCGTTGACCACCTTCATGCTCACCGAGGAGTCGGTCAACAAGGCCATCGTCGCGCTCGAAACCAAGTTGGTCGCGGAACCCGAGGCCCTCCACCTGGACAAGGCCGCCTTGAAGGCGGGAGCCAGGGAAAGCGACGCGCGTTACCGGATTCTCTGGGAACTCGACGTAACCGACAAGAGCACGTCAGAGGGCAGCATCCGGGACTTCATCGGCTTCTTTCGCGACAAATTCGAGTTCCTCAGCGGCCTGCTGCGGAAACGGCAGGGCTTCCAGCCCAAGGGCCTGGACAGCGTGAAAATGCTGCCGCCCAAGACCGCCTGCGACCTGATTGGCATGGTCAACGAGAAATGGGAGAGCAAGAACGGCAACCAGATTCTGCGGCTGGAAGACCTTGAAACCGAATTGATTGTGGTCATCTCCAAGGAAAACAAGGAACTCGTTTCCTACACGGAGCGCATCCTGCAGGACGCCGTGATAGGCGTGCGCGGCCAGAAAATCGGGCCGGAAATGGTGATTGCCAACGACTTGTTCCTACCGGACCTACCGCAACGGCCGTTCCGGAAGGCAGAGCGCGACGTCTGCCTGGCAAGCATTTCCGACCTCCACGTGGGCAGCAAGTTGTTCCTCGAAAAAGAGTTCACGGCCTTCATCGAGTGGCTGAACGGCAAGACGGAGAACGAGAAGGATTCGGAACTGGTGAAGAAAATCCGTTACCTGGTCATTGCCGGCGACTGCGTGGACGGCGTCGGCATTTACCCCGACCAATTCGATGAACTGGCCGTCAAAGACATTTTCGAGCAGTACCGGAAGTTTTCCGCCTACCTGCAGGCCGTGCCCAAGCACATCCAGGTCATCGTGTGCCCGGGCCAGCATGACGCCGTGCGGCGAGCCGAACCCCAGCCCGCCATCCCGCCTGAATTCGTGCCGGAACTCCGCGAAGCCGGCAACGTGCACTTCGTTGGCAGCCCGGCCTGGGTGGAAGTGGAGGGCTTGAACGTGCTGGTCTACCACGGCAGTTCCGTGCACGACCTGTATGCCGCGGTCAACTTCCTCTCTCCCAAGAACCCGGAGAAGGCGTTGGTGGAATTGCTGAAGCGAAGGGACTTGATGGTCGGCTATGGCCTGAAAAACATCTACATCCCGGAGAAAAAGGACTACATGCTCCTGCGCCTGGAACCCGACCTGTTCATTGCCGGGGACATGCACCGGAATGGCTACGACAGCTACCGCGGCTGCCTGGTGGTCGCGAACGGCACCTGGCAGACCGCGACCAAGTTCCAGTCCGAGAAAGGCCACGTGCCCACGCCTGGCCGGGTGGCCATCGTCCACCTCAACACGGGGAACATCGAGGAGAAACGATTTTATGGCGAGCAATAGGCTGACAAAGGCCTGGTCACGGGCGAGGCGCCGCACCCGACAAAAATACTTGTTGGGGGTGGAGGCGGCTGGCCGCGCACTCAAGCCCGTTAAAGCCGTCCTGCAGGCACCTTACCAGATGCTGAAAGACAAGCGGTTAAGGGCCAAGCACTTCGCGCGGGCCAGGCGACGCGAGGCCATCGGGTTGGTGGTTGGAAGGCCACTCTTCGCCGTTCAACCCTCCCCTGACATGGCCCTTCCGCTTGACCGGCGGCCAGAGGTGGACCGCAAGGCCTGGCTTGAAAAAAAATTTGGCGGGGCACGCAACCGGTACGCGCTGGACCGGCCCATGAAATTCAGTGAATTGCCGCCACGGCTACAGGAAGCCTTCCGCATCACCCTGGAGTCCATCCTGGACATGATGGAGGCAGACCTGGTCTGGATGGATGGCCTGCGCACCAGGCGAAGCTTTCGAAAGATGCTGGCGGCCGGCAAGCCAGACATTGCACTGGAAGGAAACGCCATCCGGTTCATGCAACAGCGGAGGAGGTTCGAACAACTGGTGACGATTTTGCCGCGCCCAGCAGGCCACCCAGTGGATGCCAGGGCGTGGAAGACCAATGCAAACTTCATCTTGTGGCCCCTTATATGGCAGGGCATACAGGAAACCCCTGAATTGAAACGCCAATACGATGGACTGCTCACGCAATGGAAAAAATTGTTCAAAGAAGAAGCACACCGGTTCAAGAAAGGCAGGGCGAGGCTGAAACCATGAAGCGCGGCATCAACCTGAACTTGAAGGCCGAACCCCAGGTGAACGCCTACTATAACCGCTTGTATGACCAGGTGGCGGAACAGTATGCCTGGGCGGAAAAGGCGAAGGCCACGGGCAGGGACGCAACCGCCTTGGTGGAGTCCAAGCCGGCCATGGACTTGGCTGACCGGTGCGAGCAAATCATCGGCCCCCCCGGCGTGGCGAAGAGATATCGGGAGTTGTTCGCAGAGAGGAAGGACCGGTTGAACTGCATTTTCACGATTTTCGAGGAAATCCTGGACAAGAAACTCGGCGACTTCGAGACCGCCGAGAAGCGGCTGGAACAGGCCGTGAAGACCTCCCTCGTGCTGGTGACCGAGGGCGTGGTGGTGGCCCCCCTGGACGGGGTGCCGAGTGTGAAAATCAGCAAGAACTATGACGGGAGCCCCTACGTGGACATCTATTTCGCGGGCCCCATCCGGGCCGCGGGGGGAACGGCCACGGTGCTGCCGCTCATCCTCGGGGATTACGCGCGGAAGCTCCTGGGCTTGGACCGGTACAAGCCGACCGACGAGGAAGTGGAACGGTATGTCGAGGAATGCGCGGTCTACGACGAGATTTTCACGCGGCAATACAAGTTGTCCGGCGAGGAAGTGCGGAAAATCATCCGCGGCTGCCCGGTCTGCATCAATGGAGAGCCCACCGAGGAACGGGAGGTAAGCGATTACCGGAACCTGGAACGCGTGCACAGCAACCGGGTGCGGGGCGGCATGTGCCTCGTGTTAAGCGAGGGCATCGCCTTGAAGGCCATGAAGATTTTGCAGATGGCGAAGCGGCTGGGCCTGGACTGGGGGTGGCTCGAGCAAATCATCAAAATCGGCAAGGGCGGGGAAAAAGAAATCAACGTCGAACCCAGCTACAGTTACCTGACGCGGATTGCCGCCGGTAGGCCCATCTTCGCCTATCCTTCCAGGATGGGCGGCTTCCGGTTGAGGTATGGGCGGACGCGGAACTCGGGCATCATGGGAAAGGGCCTGCACCCGGCCACCATGGTGTTAAGCGATGAATTCATTTCGGTGGGGGTGCAGCTTAAAGTGGAGCGACCGGGGAAGAGCGCGGGCGTGTTCCCCTGTGACTCCATTGAGGGGCCGATCGTGCGGCTGGCTTCCGGCGAAGTCCGGCAACTGCATTCCCTCGAAGAAGCCAGGCAGTGCCTGGACCAGGTCAAGGAAGTGCTTTTCCTGGGGGACCTGCTGGTCTCCTATGGCGACTTCAAGCAGGCCGCGCACCCCCTGATGCCGGCAGGCTATTGCGAGGAATGGTGGCTGCTGGAACTGCAAAAGCAGCTGGCTGAAGGAAAAAAAGTGGAGGGCATTGAACTCGGACCGGTCCTGAAAAACCCGAAGGACGTGGACGGCGCCACGGCCGTGGAGCTCTCCCTGCAACTCGGCATCCCATTGCATCCGAAGTATGTCCACTATTACAAGGCGCTCAACCGCGACGAGCTCCTCTACCTGATTGAGAAGGCCAAGGCCGCGAACAAGGTGTTCGACGAAACCCGGATCGTGGGCGCGGAACTGGCCTTCGACGAGGAGTTGAAGAAGCTCCTGGAACGGATTGGGTTGCCGCACAAGCCCGTGAACGGAGCCCTGGTAGTGGGGGAAACCCAGGCCTATCCCTTCCTCAAGACGGTGGGCGCATTGGCGGATGAAAAGCCAGGCGACACCCATGACGTCCTGGAATGCCTGAGCCGGCTGTCGGGCCTCACGATTCGAGACAAGGGGGGCACCTTCATTGGGGCACGGATGGGTAGACCTGAGACCAGCCGGCCCCGGAAGATGGTGGGAAACCCCCACGTGTTGTTCCCCATCGGCTTGGCCGGGGAAAACATTCGAAGCATCAACAAGGCCATGAACTCGCAGGACGCGAAACGGCAGTCCACCGGGGTCGTGGAAGTGGACATCGCGCACTACGTGTGCCCCGGTTGCCGGAAGACCATGCCCTACTATTACTGCCGGGACTGCAAGGCCAGAACCGTCCTCCAGACGGTTTGCCCGAAGTGCGGCCTCAACGCGCCCAAGGAGAAGTGCCCCAAATGCAGCGTGCCCATGAAGCACTACACCAAGCGAAAGATTGACTTGAACGCGGTGGTCGAGGCCGCGGTGCACGACCTCAACACCCGGTTCCCCGAACTCGTGAAGGGAGTCAAGGGGCTCATCAACGAGGCCAAGGTGCCAGAACCCCTCGAGAAAGGCATCCTCCGCGCGCTCTACGACCTGCACGTGTTCCGGGACGGAACCATCCGCTACGAGTTGTTGAACGCGCCCCTCACCCACTTCAAGCCCCAGGAAATAGGCTTGAGCGTGGAAAAGGCCAGGGCCCTCGGCTATGACCGGGACTTGCATGGCAGGGAACTCACGGAGGGCACGCAGCTCCTGGAAATATTCCCCCAGGACATCGTCATCCACAAGGAGGCCGGAGACTTCCTCGTCCGGGACACCAAGTTCATCGACGACCTGCTGGAAAAGTTTTTCGGCGTGGAACGGAAGTACAAGTGCTCGTCGCGCGAGGACCTGGTCGGGGAACTGGTGCTGGGACTCGCGCCCCACACGTCCGCGGCCATCGTCGGCCGGATCATCGGGTACACGGAGGCGCGGCTGTGCTTCGGGCATCCTTACTTCCACCAGGTCAAGCGAAGGAACATCGACGGCGACCAGGACAGCATCATGCTGTTGATGGATGGCCTGCTGAACTTCAGCGAAGCCTACCTCTCGGCGAGCCGCGGCGGCCGGATGGACGCGCCCCTCGCGTTCACGGTTGCCTTGGACCCCAACGAAATAGACGACGAAGTGCACAACATGGAGGTGTGCACGGCTTATCCCCTGGAACTCTACGAGCAGTCCCAGAAGCTGGTGATGCCCAAGCTGGACTCCATCGAGACCGTGAAGATGCGGTTGGGCAAGCCCGGCCAGTATTCGGGCATCGGGTTCACGCATGAAACCAGCGTCTTCGATGCTGGCCCCAAGGTGTCCAAGTACATCCAGTTGGGTTCCATGGAGGAAAAGATCAAGACCCAGGCCAAGCTGCAGGCCATGATTAGGGCGGTGAGCCTCCGCGACTCCCTAGAACGGGTGCTTGTTTCTCATTTCCTGCCCGACATCGTGGGAAACGCCCGCGCGTTCTCGAGGCAGAACTTCCGGTGCACGAAATGCAATTACAAGTTCCGGCGCGTGCCCCTCGTCGGGAAGTGCACGAAGTGCGGGGGCAACATCATCCTCACCATCGCCCAGGGCTCGGTCCGGAAATACATCGACATCGCCAAGCAAATCATCCACCAATACGACTTGTCTGATTACCTGCGGCAGCGGCTCAAACTCATCGAAAAAGAAGTGAACAGCATCTTCTCCAACGAGAAATCAGAGCAGAAGAGCCTGCTCGAATTCGCGTGAATCAGGACCTGATGTTGAAGAACAGCCAGACCGCGATGACCGCGAGCAACAGGATTTGGAGTTGCCTGTTGGACATCATGGACTGCGTGAGCGGGTTGTTGACCAGGGAGTCAAAGACCGTGTTTCCCACGGAAGCCGAGTAGCGCACCCAGGCCCCGGGTTCCTTGAGTTCGGAAAGGGTTTCCGCGGTTACCTCCAGCCAGCCCTTCTCCCGTTCAGGGATTTCGGCTTCGCTGAGGAGCTCGCCGTTCACGGCGCTTAATTCGAGGCGGTAATTGCCTTCCGCGACCGAAACCGAAGCCACCCAGATGGGCACGTACACGGTTTTGAGGCCGGAGACGATGACGTGGTCCTTGGGGAGCTCGAGCTTGTGCGCGAGCTTGATTTGCGCGATTTGGGGGGCGTCCCGTTCGCTGGTCAGGGGCCGCTCGACCTCGAACTTGTAGCCCTCGGGGGGTCGGTGCGAGGTCAGGGGCACTTCTTCCTCGAACAAGGAGGCCATGCCCTCGTCGAGTTCATTGGTCTGGGCGTCCATGGCCATGGTTCCCCCGGCGGTGTCCGATACCACGGCCTGCTCCATGTCCTCGCGCTTTTCCTCTAGGTAGGAATAGTAGTTGAAGAAGAAGAAGGGCGCGTAGACGAGGCTGACGCTGGCCACTTCGAACTTGGTCCAGTGCTTGGACTTGATGAGGGACTCGATTTCTTCCAGGCAGCTTTCCAGGGGAAAGGAAACCGAGAAAGCCGGCCGGTCAAGGTACATGCAATGGCTCCTTGCTGCTCAACGAGGGGAAGAGAACCGGCAAGGCCCTTACATGGTCTCTCGTTTCTTGATGATCTTGACCCTTGCCGGCGTGATGAGGACGCGGTCCTGCGAGATTCTCGCGATGTCGCCGTCCAAGGCGTCCACCTGTTTCTTGATGAGGTTCACCATGTCGCGGAGCTTGACGGCGTTCCTCTTCGAGAGGTCAGCGATGTTGAGCAGGATTATGTTGCCCTTCTTGACTTCGTCGATGACCATGTCCTTGTCCGTGTCCTTCTCCAAGGTCATGGGCTTGACAAAGGCGTCCGCGTTGTCGTACATGGACTCTTCTTCGACGTCCAAGTTGTTCAGGAATTCCTCGATGTCGATTTCGCTTGTCTTCGGCTTCAGGATTTTCTCTAAGAAACCCAACACTATCACCCCTCGTTTGCAGCAGCTAATGCCTTCAACGATTAAACGCCGCCAAAGGCAATAAACAACCAGGTATATTTATTACCCAATCCATAATTTAAGCCTTTTGATGGCGAAATCCACGCAAAACGGGCCGCGGAACAAAATGGGTTGGTTGTGAAACCAAAGTCATAGAAGCGGAAGTGGTTCACTTCCTTTACTCGAACTTCTTTTAACAAGCTCCCAGTGAATTAGAACGGATGGCGAACCTGTTCGAACAACTGCTGGCCAGGGAAACCGTGTTCCGCGACCGCAACTACATAACCCCGCATTACACGCCGGACAAGCTCCTCTTCCGCGAACAGCAGATCCAGAAGATGACGGAGATACTCGCGGGGCTGTTGAACGGCAAGCGCGCGGACAACCTCTTCATTTACGGCAAGGTGGGCACGGGGAAAACGGCTTCCGCGCGGCACGTGCTCTCGCACCTCCTCGACTTCGCGGGCCAGAAAAACGCGCAGGTGTCAGGAACCTATGTCAACTGCCGCAACCACAACTCCAAGTACCGCGTGCTCTCCAAGATCGTGAAAGACTTTTACCCCGAACACAACTTCATGGGCTACTCGGCGGCGTTCATCTACGAGAAACTCCTCGGCTTTGCCGGGGAGGGCAGAGGCATCGTGCTGGTGCTGGACGAGGTCGACAAGGTGAAGGACGTGGACGAACTCATTTATGGGCTCTCCCGCGCCAACGACGAACTCCGGAAGGGGAGCCTCTGCATCCTCGGCATCTCCAACAACGTGATGTTCAAGGATGACCTGGACCCGCGCACGAAGTCGAGTTTGTGCCAGCAGGAAATGGTGTTCCCGGCCTACAACGCGGAAGAACTCAAGTCCATCCTCTCCGAGCGGGCGAAGCTGGCCTTCAACGAGGGCTGCGTGGACGAGGCCGCTGTTTCTCTCGCCGCGGCGTTCGCCGCCCAGGAGTCGGGGGACGCGCGGAAGGCCGTGATGTTGTTGATGCGGGCCGGGGAACTCGCGGACAAGAAGGGGCTGGCCAGGGTCTCCGAGGAAGAGGTGCGGAGGGCCAAGCGGCTGGTGGAAGAGGAAATCATCTTGAACATGGTGTTGACCCTGCCCCAGCAGGAGCAACTGGTGTTGTACGCGATTGCGGGTTTGACGCTGGAACGGCCGCCCCTCAAGACCCTGACCGGGGAAACCGAGGAAGGGGTTTTGTACAGCGGGGAAGTCTACGACACCTACGTGAAGATTGCCAAGAAGTTCAAGGAAACGGTGGTCAGCTCGCGCTGGTATAGGGAGTGCATCTCGCAACTGGAAATGTACGGGCTCATCCTAACAACCCAGTCTGGGAAGGGCGTCAAGGGCCAGACCCGGTTCATCAAGCTCGGCTACGACGCCAAAAAGATAAAGGAAGCCATCGAGAAGGGGCTTACTGCTTAAAACTCCCCCAACACGCTCTGGCCTTGGCGTTCTTCGCGCGCTGCGCGCGCGGCCGCATGGTGTTCGGCGGCGCTGACTTTTTCGGGGACGCCGAGTTGTTCCTTGACTTTCTCGGCGACTTTGGGAGAGAGGATGCGGGCCAGGGAGTCGACCGGAATCTTCTTGAGGTCGGCCACGGTGCGCACGTTGTTGGAGAACAGCTTGCGGGCGCGCACCCGGCCGATGCCGCGGACCTCGCACAAGTAGATGAGTTCCTCACGGATGCCGGAGGCCAGGCGCTTGCGGAGCTTGTTCACGTAGGGGAGGTGCTCGCGGTAGTCGAGGAGCTGGGCGAGCTCGGAAGTCGCGTAGACCAGCCAGTCCAGGTTCTGCGTGCGCGCGAAGAGGTTGCCGGGGGCCACATTGAAGTCCTTCAAAAGGCTCTGCTCGGAGACCTCCTCAATCCAGGCCTTTAAGAAGAGCGCCGAATGGAATTTCTTCAACATAACGGGGTCGGAGAACATCTCTTCCTCGACGTTGATGGGCAGGTGCTTGCCCTCGGTTTGGAGGCTTTCCCAGAGCTCGGCTTCCTTGGCCTTGGGTACGGACAGCCAGGGCATGCTTTCCTGGCAGTCCGTCCAGAGGTAGAGGTAGAAGAGCTCGGCGTGCTGGAAGCGCTCCAAGCCCTTGATGAAGCGGTGGGCGGTGACCGGGTCCAGGTAGAGTTGGCTGACCCGGTGGCCGAGCTTGGTCGCGGAAAACTTGCCTTCCACGGATTCCACGAAGCCCATCTCGGCGAGCAAGGCTATAATGTCGTTCAATTTCAAAAAGAGTTCTGCCACGCCTCCTGCCTGGTGCGCGTAGAAGGTTTTCCCGAAAAACTGTTCGAGGGAGTCGAGGTTGCGCACGAAATTTCCTGCAACGGAGGCCAAGACGTGCGTGCGGAGGACGGACTCGTGGGCGAGCTGGGAGGAAACCTCTTCTGGTTCCGCGTGGATGAAGGCCTCGAAGAGCTCGTCTTGTTCAAGGGAGTTCTTGGCCAAGAGGATAGCCTGCCCCTCTTTGTCGTACCTTGGCCTTCCCGCGCGGCCGGCCATCTGCTTGTACTCGCGGACCGGGATTTTCTCGGAACCGAATTCCGCGTAGCGGTAAACGCTGGGGATGAGGACGCGGTAGGCGGGCATGTTGATGCCTGCCGCGAGGGTGGGCGTCGAGCAGACGATCTTCAAGTGGCCGCCGCGGAACAGGTCTTCCACGATTTCCCTTTGCTTGGAGAGCAGGCCCGCGTGGTGAAAGGAAACCCCTTTGACGAGCAAGTCGTGCAGGGCATGGCATTGCTCGGTGGGCTGCTCCAAGGCGTTCAAGGCCTTCTCGGCTTGCACGGCGAGATGCCTTTTCTCGGCGTCGGACAAGGACTTCGCGCAGACGCCCGCCAACTGCTTGGCGATGCCTTCCGCGCGCTTGCGCGTGTTCGCGAAGACCAGGGCTTGCTTGTCCTTTTCCAGGGTGTCCTCGGCCAAGGCGTGCAGGGGCTCGTGCGAGGAGAGAACGGGTTCGACCTTTTCGTCGGAAAAAGTGATGCCTTGGTCGAAGAACACGCCTTCGTGGAGCTTGCAAGGGCGATAGTCACTTTCCACGAGTTCCGCGTCGAGCCACTGGGCAAGGTCTTTGGCGTTGGGAATGGTCGCCGACAAGGCGAGCACCTGCAAGTGTGGGTTGATTTGGCGGAGCTTGGTGATGACCATTTCCAGGGTCGGGCCGCGATCGGAATCGAGTTCGTGGATTTCGTCGACCACGAGCACGCCAAGAGATTGCAACCAGGAAGCGTTGTGGCGAATGAGGCTATCCAAGCGCTCATAGGTCGTGAAAATCAGGTCATAGTTGGCTAGGTAAGTGCCGCTCGAATCGAAATCACCCGTGGAAACCGTGACGCGCACGTTGAGGGGCTTGGCGTACTTGCGCTTGAAGTCGTTGTAGTGCTCGGCGGCGAGGGCGCGGAGCGGGCCCGTGTAAACGGCTTTCTTCTTGCGGTGGACGATGGACTCCAAGGCGGCGAGCTCGGCGAGAACCGTTTTACCTGCGGCGGTGGGCGCCGAGACGACGAGGTTTTTTTCGAGGACCCCGTGCTGCAAGGCCTTGGCCTGCATGGGGTTGAAGGAATCAAAGCCGTTGAGTTCCAGGACTTTTTGGGCGACGTCCATAGGCAATCAGGGAGAGGAAAAGGCTTTTTAGGCAGAGCAAAGGGGGCAAGGGAGGGGTCCTGCAAAGCAGGGCCCGTTTCCCCCGGGCTTTTTTGCGAAGCAAAAAAGGCTGTGCCCTGCTTGGCAGGGCACCTTTTCGCCGGCCTTTTGTAAAAAGGCCGTGAGCCAGCCGCCCTCGGGGCCCGCGTGAGCCGCCCGGCCGTTCAAGCCTCGACCACCGCCAGCTCGCCTTGCTCCTTCAAGGCCACGAACTCGTAGGCTTTTTGGAGGGCGAGGATGGCCTTGGGCAAGTCGCTGGCGCGAAAGGAGTTCGAGGACTTCCACTCGTCGTTCTTGTCCTTGAACCGCTTCTGGAGGGAAACCGTCTGGTAGGGGCTTCCCTCGGGGGTCTGTGACTCGTTTTCCCAGACGGCCGCGCTGACGCCTCCGACCTGGAACTTCTTTATGGGACTCGACATTTACTCCACCTCACTCGGCCTTAAGAGGCCGCAAGAAGATAGTGGTTCAGGGGGTTTAAATAGGGCCGGGGAGGGGAGTGGATTTCCGGTGCGGAAGAGCGGGAAACGCTATTCCTTCGCCCACTTGAGGATTTCGTTGTACATTTCGAGGTCTTGGCTGATTTCGTCGACTTTTTCTTGGAACATGTCGCGTTTCTTGACCGAGAGGGACTTGCGGAAGCCCTTCAACTGGTCTGCGTATTTTGCCACGCGCTTGTCGTTCTTGTAGACAATCGAGGTGTCAACCGTTTCCGCGAGTTGCTTGCGGTAGTCCAGGTCCTCGACGAACATCTTGATCATGGGCTTCCAGCGCTCTTCGGTCACCAGGTGCACGGGCAGGGAGACCTTGGCCGCGTCCTGCTTGTAGTCCACGTCAAAGGTTACTTTCGCCAGGTGCTTCCAGTAGAGGGGTTCCCCGAACTTGGCCAAGAGGGTGCGCACCGCGGCAAACTGGTCCTTGTGCACGAGGATGCTCCAGCTCCGGTGCTTTTCCGCGAACCGCGCCTTTTGCTGCTTGAACTCCTCGATTTTGCCCTTAATCCACAAGGGCGTTGGAAAGTCGAGGCGCGGCCAAACGCCGGCTGAAGCATACACCGAGACAAAGCTGCCGCGCTCGAAGTAGCGCTTCAAGGCCTGCACCCGGACATCGGTTTCCGGGAGCTGCGCGACGCGGGGAAACTTTTCCGCGAACGCCTTGAAGTTGGACACGACGGCTTTACCCATTAGAACCCCTCAATAACCCACCATTAAACGGAATAGAAGTTAATAAAGGTTGCGCCCCATAAAATGTTTTGGTGCACCTCGTGGCCCGAAAGCTTCGCATCGGCTTAATCCAGATGTCCATGGAAGCGGACAAGCAAGCCAACCACGCCAAGGCCGAAAGACTCGTCCGCCAGGCGGCCGCCCGGGGCGCGGACATCGTGTGCCTGCCCGAATTGTTTGACACGCTTTACTTTCCGCAGGCGAAAAAGGACGAGGCCGCATTCGCGTTGGCGAAAGCCATTCCAGGGCCGACCACGCGCCTGCTCGCTGGCCTAGCCAAGGAACTCGGCATCGTCCTGATTGCCCCGATTTACGAGCGGCACGGAAAAAAGTTCTACAACAGCATCGCGGTCATCGACGAACGCGGAAAACTCCTCGGAACCTACCGGAAGATGCACTTGCCCCACGACCCCCTGTTCTGGGAACAACACTACTTCGAGCACGGGGATTTGGGGTTCAAGGTCTTCAAGACCCGGAAAGCCAAAATCGCGCCCCTCATCTGCTTCGACCAATGGTTTCCCGAGGCCGCGCGCATCGCCGCCCTGAAAGGCGCTGAAATCATCTTTTACCCGACCGCCATCGGCCGCATCAAGGGATACAAGGAGCCCGACGACTGGCTGGGTGCCTGGACCTGCATCCAGCGCGCGCACGCCATCGCCAACAACGTGCACGTGGCAGCCGTCAACCGCACGGGCAACGAGGGAAGGCTCTCCTTCTGGGGGCATTCATTCGTATCCGACCCCTTTGGCAGGGTGCTGGCCAACGCGGGCCCGAAGAAGGACGCGGCCCTTGTAGTTGAAATCGACTTGGACGAGAACCAGCGGGTGCGCGAGGGCTGGGGCTTCTTCCGCAACCGCAGGCCCCGCGACTACGTCGAGCTGAAGGAGCCGAAAGCCCTCAAGCCCAAGAAGGACGTGCTGCACCGGAAGACGCCGGCCGCGCAAGGCTATCGCTTCCCCGCTGAATGGGAAAAGCATGACGCGCTTTTTTTGGCGTGGCCCTACGACCTCATCACCTTTGAGAACCTGGGCAACGTCGAGAAGGCCTACGCGCACCTCATCCGCTCCCTGCAAGAAACCAAGAGCGAGCGCGTGAACTTGTTCGTTACCGGCAAACGCATGCGAAAGAGGGTGGAGGCTTTCCTCCAGGAGAAGGGGGCCGACCCCAAGAAAGTGAGGTTCTACGAGCACGGTTACGCGGACGTGTGGTTCCGGGATTACGGGCCTAGCTTTGTCGCCAACCGACAGCAGAAAAGGCTGGGCATGGTCAAGTGGCGGTTCAATGCCTGGGGCGGGAAGTACCAGGAATTGTTGAAGGATGACTCCGTGCCCGCGCGCATCAACCGCGAGTGGAGGAAGCCGTTCTTCCGCGCCGGCATGGTCATGGAAGGCGGCGCCATCGACGTCAACGGCCGAGGCAGCCTGTTGACGACCGAGGACTGCTTGTTGAACGATAACCGGAACCCGGGCCTGAGCCGGCAGGAAATCGAGGCCACGCTCTGCGAGTACCTGGACGTTTCGAACGTCATCTGGCTCGGCAGAGGAGTGCAGGGAGACGATACAGACTCCCACGTCGACAACCTCGCGCGGTTCGTGGACGAAAAGACCATCGTGTGCGCGTTCGAAGGAGACCGGAGAGACCCCAACTACCACAACCTCAAGGACAACTTCGAGCGGCTTCGGAAAGCGCGGGACGCGGACGGCGCGCCTTTTACGGTCGTGAAGCTGCCCGTGCCCCACCTGGTTTCAGGCGGCAAGCGGATGCCGGCCAGCTACGCCAACTTTTACATCGCGAACAAGGCCGTGCTCGTGCCCCGGTTCGGGCTCGCGACGGACGCGCGGGCGCGGAAAATCATTGGACGCTTTTTCCCCGGCCGGAAGATTGTCGGCATCGACTGCCGCGACCTCGTGCACGGCTGCGGGACCCTGCACTGCATCTCCCAGCAGGTGCCGAAGACCGGTTTTCCGAGGGGAGGCAAGCGCAGATGAAAGCACATAACGCCCGAGCAAAGCGTGGCACGCGCGGTTCCCTTTCCTGCGGAGTGGTTGGCCGCACGGCCGGAAACCGGGTGCCAATCGAAATCACGTCCCAAGCCGTGTTGACCCTATATTTGGGGTCGTCCAGCGTGGGCCACCTTCCCACTCGCCCACAGGTGCAGCGGCTTTTGGCTGGGCTGCGGTGGAACCCTGCACGCAAGGAAGGGGTCACGCGTTTTCTGGGGCTGGATTCCCGGCGTCCAACCAACTCATTGAAGGAAATCGCGCAACAGGTGTTTGGGTCGGCCACGGAGGCAGACGTGGCCCGGGTGCGACTGCAATTGAGCCGCGACCTGGCAAGGCTGCGCCAGGCGCTGAAAAACGTCTGGTACCCCAAGCGCACGCGGGGTTAAAAACGTTTAGGGCAAGGAGTGGTACTATGTTTCCGGGAATGGGCAACATGAATCCCCGCGACATGCAGCGCGTGATGAAGCAACTCGGCATGAAGACCGAGGAAATAAACGCCAAGCGCGTCGTGTTCGAGTTGGAGGGAAAACGGTTGGTGGTGGACAGCCCCAGCGTCACGGCCATCGAGATGGGCGGGCAGAAGACCTACACCGTGGTTGGCACGGCCCGCGAGGAAGCCGGCCCCGTAGGGGCGCCCGAAGAAGACGTCAAGCTGGTCATGGAACAAGCCGGTTGCTCGAAGAAGGAAGCCGAGACCGCGTTGAAGGCAAGCGGCGGCGACCTCGCCGAAGCGATTGCGAAGTTGAAGGGATAAAGGCTTTTATAGTCCGGCAGACTCATTCTTTCCATGCCGACTCCACGCCCCCTGCATGAACGGATAGCGCCTGCCCGGGTGCTGTGGTGGATGAAAACCAGGCAGCGGAGCCGGCTGCATCCGGCAACGCCTTGGGCGAAAATATTCGGCTATATCGATGACCCCCACGCGCTGCGCGGCCTCCCAAAACTCAGGCAGTGGCTGGCGAAGCAGCTGAATCTCAAAAACGTGCCACTGCCCGAGAGCGGCGTGCACGACTTCCCGCTTAATGGACAATGGATCCTGTTCACGACCGGCGTGGGCCGCAAGCGCGAGCAGACGGCTAGGGAAGTCGCCCGCGCAAGACCGGGCGCACGCTTCATTGGGGGCCAACGACAGGCCCGGCAAGCCGCACTGGAGCAACTGGCCCTGGATGCCCTCGAAGCCGTGGCCAAGCCGCCGTTGCTGGGCAGGGGGCGAAAGGCGTTTTTGGCGGAAGGAACGGTGTCCTTTGATGAAGCGCTGGCACGGGGGGCAGCCCAACGGGTTGCCAGGGAAGAGGCAACCGGCAGCCAAACGGGCCGTGAACTCATGGAAACGGTTGTGTCCCGTGCACTGGAAGCATACGAAAACGCCTTGGAAACAAAAAAGCGGGAAGCCGAGGCACGAGTTGAAGGGGCCAGGCGACGGGAAATCAGGAGATTGATTCCGGCACCGCCATCGCAAGCTGGCAGGCCTGCACCCGCTTACCAGGCTGACCGGCTGGCAACTGACCAAACAAGGCCGGCGCCCAACGGCAAAAAGAGAAGGCCCAGGGCAAACCCGGCGGCGCCCGCTCCTCCAGTGTTGCGACGCGAACCGCTAGCGCTCGGGCCCAGACATTTCTACAAACCCTATGAAGAGTATCTAGAACGAACGCGTGATCACCGGCCTCGGTTCGTGCTGCAGGTGGTGGACCAGCAGTCCCCGACAAACCAATTTATCCGACGGGTGTTGGACCTGGCCTTGCCAAAGCCGGTGGCCGCCAACATTGGATTAAGACGGAAGTACGCATGGGGCGTAGTAAAAGTTTTATTGACGGCGGGGCGGGTGAACCGGAACGTCCATGTAAGAAAAAAGTACTTCGTGGACAAAAGTGGCGGGACTCGGATTCCGGGCGGCTACATGGCAGACGTCGTAGAACAACTAATTCGAGAAGGGTTAATCGTCGAAAGCCATGGCCATAGCGACGGCTACGAATTCAACTACGACCATCCCATCATGCGGACCGTGCAGGGGTAAGGCAGGGGAACTGGATAGTCGGCAAACGGAAAGGAAACGAATTTATAGTCCCAGCAAGCAAAGTAGGGTATGGGCATGAAGCGGGCCGCCATTTATACCGTGAGTCAATGGGCGCGCATTTGGGAGCGGTTGGGTTACAAGCCCAGTGAGGGGAAAGCCAGTGAAATCAAGGTTAGGCTCGCGCTTGGAAGGGCGCGTGGCCACCGCAGGCAACGGGACCCCAAGCGGCGGTTGCGGTTCCTGACCCGGGAACGCAAGGGCTACGAGTTTGAACACGCAAGCCCGGAAGGCAACGTCATTGGCAATGCATTGATGGGTAATTTTGACAAGGTGCTGCGCTTCCTCCACCAAGAAGAGCAGGCAAAATACCGGCAAACCAATCGGCCTGGCACCAATTGGTCGGAAGGCCTTGTTGCGTTCATTGATTGCCTGCCGCCAGCAGACCCGGTCGCTCCGGAACCCGGGAAATCCCGGCAAGCCCCGGCCAAGGCGCCGCTCACCCCGGGCCGCGCACCGCTCCAGGCCAATGCAAACTTTTTAACCATGAAACCCGGCCCGCCAAGCACGAAGCCAGGCGATGAGTTTCTGGAACGGGCTTCATGGAGTGCACTGGAAGACCGGAAGGCTCGGAAACCCCTGGAAGTCCCGGGCTGGGTGAAAATCAAGCAAGAAAACTTCCATCCCTTGGTCGTGGACGGCCGCCTGCATTTTTTCGTCCACGGCGTCAGGCCCTCTAATAGGGAGATACGGGCGTGGACTGATGCTACAAGCGATACAGCACGCAAACGGGGCCTGGACTATAATGCGAAAACCGCTTATCTGGGGGATGCCCGGCAAGCGGCCGTGTGGTTCTTGAAGCGGTTCTCCAGGGAAGCGGTGCGCGTGTACGCCTTGAACCGGATAATCCCCTTCCACGCCGGCATCGCGGAACGCGTGGGCGGCGAGTTGGCTGAAACCATGTCCAACTTCAATCCACCCTTGTTCTTGGAGCAACTGTTGAACGGTTACCGGAACGAGGTCACGAGTGAGATTCGGGGCCCTACGGCCAGGAGGCAGCGACTGAAAGAAGTGGTGACTTTGCAAGCCCACGCGGCGGGCATTGACCCCGTGCATGTCTACAAGGCTGCTTACCGGCTTCGACTGCAGGGCAAGCCGGCGGAGGAGGCCGCCCGGCAAGCCATTCAGGAATATCAGGAACAACGAAGGCAAGCAGAGCTGCCTCCTGCTTCGGCCAGCACCGTACTTGCCAGACCACGAGTTCCTGCGCCTGCTTCTGCCGCGGCAATCCTTCCAGTCAAGGAAAAAAAGAGGAACAACGGACCGGCAACGACCATGCGCCCGCCGGAATCACCGCGACAACCCGCCACCCATCGCCTGGTGTTGTCGGAGGAACACTTTTGGAAGCCCGAAGAGGACTGGTTAAATGGTTTGCGAGACCATCGCCCGGGTTTGGTGGAAGCCCTGGTAACCCTGGATTCGCGGCTTAACCAGTTCCTGGAAGAAACCGTTAGAAGCGTGTTGCCCCGGCGCATGGCTTCCAATCCTGAAATCCGGCGCAGGTACGCCTTTGGCGTCGTGAACGCCATACTCAGTTCCACGCGGGAAGCCCGGGCCATGCACCAGCCCATGACCTGGTTCCTGGACAAGTCGAGGGCGCACAGGGCTCCGGGAGGCTACATGTTGGCCGTCTTCACGCGGTTGCTGTATGCGGGCGTGTTCCAACCCCACCAAGCAGGAAGAAAGTACCACAGCTATGAATTGAACTTCGCGCACCCCATCGTGCAATGTTTTTTGCCGTAAAACTCAGTTGACCTTGAAGGGAATGGATTGTTCTCGTGGGTTGACCGGCGAGCCTGCCTCGCCTTCAATGGCTTGGATGTTCAGGGCTTGGCCGCGTTTGCCCAGGAACTGGATGCCCAGCGAAACCTCGTCCTTGGATGGGTGGCCGGGCTTGGCCAGGGCCTGGAAGAACCCTCCTTCGATGGCGTACTCGTTGCCGGTTTTGGGGTCCACGAATTGGTCTGCCTTGACGGCAACAAGTTGATAGATTTCGACCGCGATGCCCCTGGACTGGAACAAGGCCTGGAGTTGCTGGGCCGTTCCGGCGAGTTCATTCGTGGAAGCGTCAAAGATTCCTGCCAAGCGGATGCGCGGGTCAACGAAGGTCAGGGCCTCCTTTTTTACGCCCACCGCGGCAAACACGTTGACGAGTTCCTTTTTGAGGTCCGCGTAGTCCACGGTGCTCTGGAAGTCCAGGTAAACGGACTTGCCTTCGACGTCGAGGCGCGCGCGGAGGATGCCCGTGAGTTGGGAGAGGGACTGGTTGAGGTCAACGGCTTTCGCGGAAAAGTCGTCTTGGGAGACCACTTGCAGGGCAAGCGGCGGGTTCTCGAACTCGAGTTGCGCGGAAACCAGGCCCTTCAAGGCCAGGGCCTCGCCTTTGAGAGCGTTGGCATCCAGGGGATTCGAGGAATAGGGGAGGTCTCCGAGGACGGCCAAGGTGCTGGCCTGGGAGTCCAAGGGGTAACGGGCGATCAGCTCAATGATTTGGGGCGCGTTGCTGGGGTTCTGCGACTCGTACACCGTCATTTGCTGCACGTTTTCCCCGGCGAGGTCGGCTTGGAGGTTCACCTGAATGGCATCCCCTTTCCGGGTTTCCACGGAGAGAAAGGCTTGCGCGAACCGGTCTTTGGGCTGGAAGTCCTTGGAGAGGTTCAAGTCGTCGTTCACGAAGTGAATGGTTTCCGGCAGCGAAACCAAGCCAAGGGGGTAGACAACTACTTCGTTCAAGAGGGTGGCCTGTTCTTGGATGCGGGAAAGCATTTCCGTGGGCGCGATTTCCGGCGCGTAAAGGACTTCCGCCATGAACGCGAGTTGTTGGGGGCCCTGGCTGGCTTCTTTGAACTCCTTGAACTGGGAGTTCACGCGGGAAACGCCTGGAATGCCGCGGAGTTGGGCATCGATTTTGGCTAGGTCTGGTTGGGAAGTCGAGGCCAAGAGAATCATGGAGCCGAACACGTCTTCCACGGTGGCGTCCACGTTTTCCGCGGTGAATGGGAGGATGGTCGGGGCTTCCTTCAAGGGCGGGGGCTCGCTGGCGTCCGGTTCCGGCTGGTTGTTGCCACTGGACACCAGGGCGATTCCAACCGAGCCCACCATGATGATGATGAGGAACCAGTTCATGAGGAGCTTCTTCTTCTCCTCCGCGCGGGGGGCCGCCTTTTTGTGCGTGGCCGTTTTTTGCGTGGACGCCTTCTTTGCCATAAAACCACGGAATTAGCCCAAAATAGGGCGTTATATTTGGTCTTGCCGATGGTTTAAATAAGTAACTGATTAGAAGTTTTGTCGAGGGAAGAACTGGAATGGAGAAAGGCGACGTGGTCTTGGTGTCCTTTACGGGCAAGGAACTGCTTACGAACAAGACGTTTGACACCACGGACTTGGAGACCGCGAAAAGGGAGGGCCTCTACAAGGATGGCCAGGTCTACAAGGCCGTTCCCGTCATCCTGGGCAACGGCGACGTCATCCCGGGCCTCGAAGAAGAGCTCTTGAAGTTGAAGGCCGGCGAGGCGCGGACCGTGAAAATCGCGGCCGCCAAGGCCTTCGGCGAGCGCCAGCCTGCCCTGGTGCGGGTCGTGCCCCTCAAGGAGTTCCACAAGCACCAACTCAAGCCGGTGCCGGGCTTGATTGTCAACGTCGACAACCGCTATGCCAAGGTGCAAAGCGTGTCGGGCGGGAGGGTGAGGCTGGACTTCAACCCCGAGCTCGCGGGCCGCGACGTCGAATACCAGGTGCGAATCGAACGGCATCTGGCGAAGCCCGAGGAAAAGGCGCAGGCCCTGGCAGAAAAGTATTTCCCGTTGCCCGAGGACCGGAAGGTGCGGGTTTCCTACAAGGAGGGAAACCTCGAGGTCGCGTTGCCCGGCAACCTGCAGAAGGAAGTGGCCGTGCTCAAGCAAGTGTATTCCAAGGTCATCCAGGCCTATGCCAAGGAAGTCAAGAACATCCGGTTCGTGGAAACCGTGGGCTTGGACGAAGCCAAAGCCGGAACCGGGGAAAAGGCCGGGGCCGCCAAGAAATAGCCGCTTTAAGGCCAAATAATAGCCTTTTAAACTTTTGCCTATGGCATTATAATCAACGGGTTAACTTATTTTTAGGTGGATTTCTTGGAGAGCAAACACGACCTTAAAACCGGGACAACGACGGTAGGCATCGTCTGCAAGGACGCCGTGGTTTTGGCGGCAGACATGCGTGCCTCGATGGGCCACATCGCTTACGACGAAGAGTCCGAGAAGGTCTACAAGATTACGGACACCATGGGCTTGACCAACGCGGGCTCGGTGGGAGACAGTCAGACCATCATCCGGTTCCTCAAGGGCCAGACCCAGTTGTACGAGATTGAACGCGAGGAACCCATGTCCGCGAAGGCAGCCGCCACCCTGTTGTCCAACGTGTTGAACGGCAGCCGCTATTATCCGTTCATTTGCCAGTTCCTGTTGGGCGGCTACATCAATGGCAAGCCCGACCTCTGGGAAGTAACCCCTTACGGGGGAATCCTCCAGCGGCCCAAGTACGGGGTCAGCGGTTCCGGTACCGAGCCCGCGCTTACCACCATTGACCTGGGTTTCAAGCCCAACCTGTCCACCGAGGAAGGCATTAAGCTCGCGGTCCGCGCCATCGAGTCGGGAAAGCGGCGGGACGTGTTCTCCGGCGGAAAATCGGTGTCCGTGCTGGTCATCGACAAGTCAGGGGTCCGGATTTTGGGCGAAAAAGAAGTAGCGCCCATCGTCCAACAGGTCAAGGTAAACCTGTAACGGCCTGCCGCCGCCGGATTTGATTGTTTATTCTGCATTAATCGAGCGTTTTGCGTTGCTATATTGGTTGACGACACAGAGGGATGAACCGTGGTTGATTTTCTCAAGCAAATAAAGGAAACCATTCAGGCGGCTTTGCCGGCCGAGACCCAGATTACGAGCATTGAGATGGAGGGCCCCGAAGTAGCCATCTACACCCGGAACCCCAAGGCGTTCTTCGAAAACGAGGGCTACGTCGCGAAAATCGCGTTTGACTTGAAGAAGCGCATCAACATCCGCACGGACAAGTCATTGCTCTTGGAAGAGGAAAAGGCCCGGGCCTTGCTGGAGCAAATCGTTCCCAAGGAAGCCATTGTCAAGCAACTCTATTTCAGCCCGGCCTTTTCCGAGGTGACCATTGAAGCCATCAAGCCCGGCCTGGTCATTGGCAAGGGTGGGGAAACCTCGAAGAAAATCATCCTGGAAACGGGTTGGACGCCCAACATCATCCGCGCCCCGACCAGTGACTCGGAAATCCTGAAAGGGGTCAGGCACCACCTCCACAAGTACAGCAACGAGCGCAAGAAAATCCTCCAAGAAGTGGCGAAAAACATTTACCGGGAAACAACCGACAAGAACAGCTGGATCCGGTTGACGGCTTTGGGCGGCTTCCGGCAGGTGGGGCGGAGTTGCATGCTGGTGGAGACCCGGGAAACCAAGGTGCTCATGGACTGCGGCATCAACGTCGCGGACCCCGAGGAACCCTATCCGTACCTGGACGCCATCCGGTTCCCGGTCAACGAATTGAATGCCGTCATCATCTCGCACCCCCACATGGACCACTGCGGGTTCGTTCCCTACTTGTTCAAGCTGGGCTACCGGGGCCCCGTGTATTGCACGCCTCCGGCCCGGGATTTGATGGCGTTGATGGGGTTTGACTACATCGATGTCCTGTTGAAGGAGGGAAAGGAACCGCCTTACACGGAGCGGGACGTGAAGGAAATGGTGAAGTACTGCATTCCCCGGGAGTACCGGGAAGTTACGGACATCGCGCCGGACATGCGGTTGACGCTGCACAACGCGGCGCACATCCTGGGCTCGGCTTCCGTGCACCTGCACATAGGGGATGGGGCCCACAACCTGGTGTACTCCGGGGACATCAAGTACGGTTTTACGAGGCTGTTCAACAACGTGGACATGAAGTATCCGAGGCTCGAGACCCTCATCATCGAGTCAACGTATGGGGGAAGGGACGACATCCACCCCCCACGCGAGGAAGCCGAGGAGCGGCTGGTGCGGCTGGTGGCGGAGGTCGTGCACAAGGGCGGCAACGTCTTGATTCCCGTGTTCGCGGTGGGCCGCTCCCAGGAGCTCATGCTGGTCATCGAGGACGCGTACCGGACTGGCCGGCTGCAGGCGAAATGCTACATCGATGGCCTGGTGAAAGAGGCTTCGGCCATCCACACGGCTTATCCTGAATACCTGCGCAAGCAGGTGCAGCGGAGGGTCTTGCAGAATGACTCGCCGTTCACTTCGGACATCTTCCAGTCGGTTACGCCGCAGACCCGGGACGAGGTCTTGAACCAGGGGGGGGCCATCATTTTGGCTTCCAGCGGCATGCTGACCGGGGGAGCCAGCCTGGACTACTTATACCGGCTTTCGGAGAACCCCCAGAACGCGCTTATCTTCGTGGGCTGGCAGGGCGAGGGAAGCCTGGGGCGGAAGATCCAGGGCGGGCTGCGGAGCATCCCCATCACGGTGGCCGGGGGGAGAACGAAGGAATTGAAGATCAACATGCGCGTGGAAACCGTGGAAGGCTTTTCCGGGCACTGTGACCGGAACGAGCTCATGGCGTACATGCGGAACCTGAAGCCGAAGCCCAAGCGGTGCCTGGTCAACCACGGGGACCAGCAGAACACCCTGGAATTCGCGAAGACCGTTTCCACGCGGTTCCACATCAATTCCTCGGCCATCCGGAACCTGGATGCGGTCCGGCTCCGGTGAACCGGCTGCCAGCGGAAAGAAAGTATTTGAATCGGAAACACGTTTTTTTGGCCGGCCTTTTCTTGGCAGTTGACGGATTTCCCGGGAAAAAAATTCCGCGGGAGAAAAGTATAAAAACTAGTTCGGGTATGTAAATAGTGTTTTGTTTTGAGGGGTTAGCGTGCCAAAATTGGAAAGGGTTGTTGCTGGAAGCGAACTCGACATCGAAAGGGTGCTGGAATTGTGCCGGGTCCTGGAAGAGGGCGGGGCCAAGGCCCAGGACTCTTCGATTGCCGTCGAGCGCAGGTTTTCATTCGGCGGCAAACTCTGATTTTTAATTCGTTGCTGCCATGGTTTCTTCCATGAAAGTAGCCATAACGGGTTCTCCGGGCGTTGGAAAGACTTCGGTTGCCCGGCTGCTCGCGAAGCGGTTGAAATGCCCCTGGCTGAACGAACGCGCGTTCGCGGTCAAGAAAGGCATCGGCGCCTGGGATGTCCGGGAAAACGAGTTCGTGGTTCCCCTGGCAGCCTTGCGGAGGGAGTTGAACCTCGAGCTGCGCCGGCGCGGCCGGCACCAGCACCTGGTCGTGGAAGGGCACCTATTGTGCGAGACCCGACTGGACGTGGACGTGGTGGTCGTGTTAAGGGTGCATCCCGAGGTGCTGGAGGCGCGGCTCGAGCACAGGGGCTACCGTGCCGAAAAAATCCAGGACAACGTCTTCTGCGAGGGCATCGACTATTGCCTCAAGCATGCCCTGCGCAAGTATGGCAAGAAGAAGGTCTTGGAGGTCCAGGCCAAGAAAGGTATAAAAGAAACAATGCAGCATATAATAAGCGGTTTACGGGCCAGGGGTTTCCTGAAATGAGGCGGAGTGGATGGACTCTTTTTGCGTGGCTTGCCGCTGTGCTGCTTGCGTTGAGTGCCGGGGCAGAAGCCGAGACCCTCCGGGAAACGGGTTTTTCGGAGCTGGGGTTTGAGGGCTTTCAGGTCGAGGGCGTGAACCAGGTGGACTGTGGACAGGCGTTTTTCCTGGAAGCGCAGGGTTCAAGCCTGCCAGGGGAGGCGACGATTGCCTCGCTGCACTTGAATGTATCCCCCGTGTGGGACCGGTTTGACTTCAATGTGTTCCTCAACAAGGGCCAGGCCCCGGTAGCGGAGGTAAACGAGAAAATCCTGGCAGGGGAGTGGCTGCGGGTGTGGCTGCCGGCAGCCGAGTTACGGCAGAAGAACGAGTTGCGGTGGTGTGCGAAGACCTCTTTTTCGGCGACGAGGATCGGGGTGGAACCGGATTCCAGGGTGGGGGTGTACCGGTTGCCGGATTTTTCCTCGCCGGACTCGTTCACGATGGAGCCCTCGGAGACTAGTCCGGTGGTGGGGGACGAGTTCGCGATCGCGGTGAAGGTGAGGAACCGGGGGGGTGCGGATGCCGTCATTGACTTCAGTTACCGGAAGCCTTCCCTGGAGGAAAAGCAGCCCGAAATCGTGGTGCTGAAGGGAGCAACGGAGGCCAGGCAGGCGCTGGTTCCGAAGTGCCGCGCTTATTCGGGGGAGGGGGCCTGCGTGCAGCCCGGGGAAAAGGAGTTCGTGTACTGGGTGAAGGCTGCCGAGGCCACGAAGATGAGTTTGTTGCCGGCCCAGTTCGAGTACGTGGATGTGTTTGGGGAACGGCAGGCAAGGGAATCGAATCGGCCGTCGATTGAAGCAATGACTGCGAAGGTGAAGGTGAAGCCCCTTATCCTGAGCGAAAAGGAAATCGTGAAGGTGGGCCAGACGTATGTGGGGCGGGTGGCCTTGAAGAACACGTCCTTGGCAGGGGTATCGGATGTACGGCTCTCGTTGAGGGTGGACCCGGGTTTGACGCTGGAAGGAAACGATGTGAAGGAATTCGAGTTCATTCCCGCGCAGGGAACCGAGTACCTGGAAGTGCGGGTGAAAGCGGATGCCCCGGGGGCCTATGCCTTGGGGTGTGAAACCGTTTACCAGGAAGTACGGCTTCGGTTCGCGGAATGCGAGCCGGTAACGATCACGGTGGAAGAAGATAACGTGAACCCGGCCTTGCTGGCTGGCCTGGCCCTGGTGGTGGTGGCGGGCCTGGCTTATGGGTATATCAACCGAAGCTAGGCCGCACCAATTAGTAGCTTTCTGCTACATAAGAACGGTGGAAATAGTTTCTTTGAAAACGAAAAAAGCTTGTCCGTTAGGCCCTTTCAACGGTTTTTTCTTCCGGCACCTGTTTTTCCCTTTTTTGTTGGCGGAGCCGGAAGAAGAGGATGGTGGCCACGACCAGCATGAGGGGATAAACCGGCAGGGGCACCGTGAATGCCGTGGTTGGTTTTCGGAAGGACAAGAGGGCGGTAGCGGCATTCGTGGAGGCGAGGGAGGCCAGGAAGGACTTGTCCCTGATTTCCTGCTTGGCCCGGGTTAGCAGGCCTTCGACTTCGGGGTTTGTTTCGGCGGCATTGTAAAGAGTGGCAGCCGAGTTGTACTGGGCAACGGCTTTGCCGGAGATTTGGGCCAGGGTTTCGTCCAAGTCAGTGCCGAGTTTTTGCAGGCTCTTTTCCTCGCGTTCCAGGCTGGACCGCCTGGCCTTTGATTCCAGGAGAAAGGCCAGGGGGCCGGTGGCCTGCAAGGCCTCGTCAGCGGCTGGCGGGTTTTCGGGTTCGAGTTTTTTCAGGGTTTCCTGGAAGGAATCCAACCGGCGGGGAAGGGCTGCCAGACCGGCTTCGGCCAACTCGTCCGGGGAGTGGCTGGCCAGTTGGGCAGAGAGGGCACGCGTTTTCTCGGCGGCTGCTTCCCTGAGTTGTTGGAGGGCGGCGAGGCGCGCCCGCTCTTGATCGGCTTCTTCGTCGAAGAGGGAGGCCGCTTGGCTGGAGAAGGCCGTTGTTTTTTGCTTGAAGGCGACAAGGGCCTGTTGGAGGGAAGCGGCAGGAGCGAAAGTCAACTGGGGTTCAAGGCCTTCCCAGTGGGACTGGAGTTCGTTGAAGGAAATCACGAGCTTGGATTCCAGGCCCAGCGATTTGGCTTGCCGGAATTTTTCCTTGGCGTCCGCGAACCATTGGCTAAGGGCCGCCCGTAACGTGGTAACCAGGGAATCGGTTTTTCCGGAAGCCGGGGACAAGAGTTTCCGGGCCTCGCGGAGGATGGAAAGAGCGGACTCGGCTTGGCCCGCGTCAAAGGCCTGGCTGGCTTGCAAGAGTTTTTGGCGGGCTTCCCCGAGGCGTGCTTGTTGGGCGGCCAGGAGGGGAGTTCCTGCCAGCATGGGAACCAGGTTTTCGTGCGCGGCGAACAGGGCTTGCGCGTCCGACTGCTCGGCCTTGAAGGCTTCGAAGGCTGCGAGGTACGTTTTTTCCTGGGCTTCGAGTTCCGTGAGTTCCCTGAAAAGCGGGATGATTTCCGGGAACCGTTGGAGGCTGGAAAGGGGGCTGCCCGTGGCCAGGGCTTGTAGGCGTGGCAGCAAGGCACCGGCTTTTTCCCGGATGGGGGCGTAGGTGCTTTGGGAGAGCACGCTGGCACGCCCTAATAGCGTGCTTATAACCCCTTCCCAATAGGATTTGAAGTCTTTTAGGGTTAACCGTGCTAGGAGTTGGGTGGGCTGGTGGGGAAGCAATTTTGGCGGGGTAAAGGCGATATTTTGGCCTACAAAGCCAAGGAATTGCAGTTCCCGGCCGGTTTCGTCAAACAATTGGAGGCCCTCGATGGCGTTTTCTTGCAGGGGCAGGGGCAGGAGCAGGCGCCTGGCCGGCCATTCGAGGGGCAGCTGGTTTTCCAGGGAAAGGGTGTACTCCAGTTGCGTGGTGTTGAGGTCCAGGGCTTTTTGGGTGGAAAGGGAAAACGAGTAGGCAAGGGGTTGGGGGAGGGAATAGTCTGCCTGGATCTCCTGGCCGTCAAAGGCATGCGGCAACGAGAACTCCACCTGGTTGCCGGTCAAGGTGAAGGGCAGGGCCACGCCATGGGCGTGGAGGAAGAGGTGCTGTGGCTGGCCGGCGGAGAGCAGGGAAGCCGAGACGAAAAGGTTTTGCACGGGTTCGGCGGCGTGAACGTGGATAAGGGTTTTTGCTTCCGCTGAATCCAGGGAAACGCTTTCCAGGGAATGCCTGGTTTCCGTGGTGATGGGCTCCTCGGACAACGTGAACGCGGCTGAAAAGGAGTTGGCTGGAACATAGGCCAGGTGGAAGACCAGGGCTTCGCCCTTGAACTCCACGCGCGCGATGGCCGGGTCCAGGGTTTGGCTTGAAACTTTTTGGGCTGCCTCGAAGGGGCGGGACACTTGGAGGGGTTCCCTGATTTCGGGAAATGGGTTGGAGAACTCCACGACGAGCCTGGACTCCAGGGGTTGGTCCGCGTAATAGGTGGAAGGTTTTTCCTCGGACCAGGCCGCGGTGTCGGCGAGGAACCGGGCCAGCAGGCGAAGGAATTCCTGTCGGGCGTCTGAAGCGCCCTGGCCCAGGTTTTTTTGGAGCGCGGAAAGCCGGTCCAAGGCTTTTTCGAGGTCCAGGGAGTCCCCAGAAAAGTAGGGCTTGTTTTCTTCGAGGGCTCGTCGGTACTCGGCGAGTTTGCCGCTGGCATGGCTTGGGCTGTAGAGGCCTAGGCCTTCGAGGGCGGAAACGCTGGCCTCGAGCCGGGCACGGTCTTCTTCAATGGAGTGCACGGCTGGCAGGGCGGCCAGGGACTCCTTTATTTGCTGGCGCAGGGACTGGCAGGCGGCATTCACTTGTTCTTCGGGGGCATTGGATTCGAAGAGGAGTTTCACGCGGGCAAAGGAGGGGAACAAGGGTTTCAAGTCGTTGGCGTGCGCGTCCAGGGCCTGCTCGGCGAAGGCAATGCAGTCCAGGGTTTGCGCGCGCTGTTCCAGGGGAAGGCCTGCCGGGTCCTGAAAGAACTGCTCGAACGCCTTGTGGGCTTCCAGGAGGGCCTGGCATTTCAAGAGCTTGCGGCCGGTGCCCTGGGCTTGTTCAAAGGAGGCAAGGGTGGAGAGGAGCTGCTGTTCTTGGGGAGCGGAAGAAGGCAGGCCCTTGGTTTCCTGTTGGAGGGATTTGACTTGTTGGCGGATGAGGCCGGCCTTGGCCTGGCATAAGTCGGAGAGCCCGGCCAGGGAATCGTTGACGAAAAAAGTGGTGCGCTGCAAGAGCAGGGCAGCCGCTTCCGTGGTTTCCCGCAATCCGATGGTGCGTTGGCCGAGGGTCTTGCCGCCGGCCAAGGCGTTCACGAGTTTCTTGGAGAGCAGGGTGGCTTGTGCTTGGATGGCAGGAATGGATTGGCTGGGGCTGCCCAGTGAAAGGCTTTCAGGGCTCAGGGCTTGGGGGCTGCCGAAGGCGAGGAACAACGAGCTGGCTACTCCAGCGTCAAAACCGGCCAGGCTTCCCGCGTCCAGGGTGGAAAGGGTTTTGTCCACGGCTTGGAGGTGGGCCTGGCTTTCGTCGAACAACCGCTGGTCTTCGGCTTCCAGGGCTTTCTTGTGCCGGGAGGCCGAGGAAAACAGGGCGAGGAAGGCCTGGGAAGCGGAAGCATTTGGGCCCACGAAGGCGCTGAAGGCTTCGAAAAAATCATAGGGCTTGGACTGCTGCAAGAGGGCCATGCCGTCTTTCACGGAAAGCGTGCTGGAAAGCCGCTCCACCCACGAGGAGAGGGCATCGGAGATGACGGGCACGAATTCCTTGGACACGGGGATGAACCGGGCAAAGGATTTCACGTACTTGCCGACGAAGTCCAGGGAAGAGAGTTCCTTGACTTGGATGTCTTGGCTTGCCGTGAGGCTGCTGAACCGGGTTGCGGCCGTGTACTGGAGGCCGGCATACGAGTCCGGGGCTTTTTCCGGGTCGCTTTTCCTGAACTCGTTGGCGTTCTTCGAGAGCTCGCGGAAGTCATCGAATAACGGGGTGTCCGGCAATTGGTTGACGTCCTGGGAGAGGAGGTAGGCGCGTTCTGCCTCGATGAGGTCGGGGGCCAGGGCGGCAAGGGCATCGGTTTCTCCGGCGGCCAGGAGCAGGGCATTGGAAAAATCGTTGGCTTGCTGGCGTAGGCCGGAAAAGTTTTCGGAGGCCGTGCAAAGCACGTTGATTTCGCGGAGTTTCTGCCGGGCCGTGTTGAGGTGCAGCCAGGCCTTGGCCAGCCGGTTCACGTACTCGGTGAGGCCCTGCCGGATGAGGGGCTGGAATTTGTCGAAGTCCAGGTCAAAGGCCTTGACGGCTTTCGACAGGCAGTCTTCCTGGGACTTGCATTCGGGGATGCCCGTGTCATAGTAGTAAGTAAGGTTGAGGCAGGCCATGCGGTCGGCTTGGGAAACCTTTCCCGTGCAACCGGCGAGGAAAAGCAGGGCAGCGAGGAGAGCCAGCGCCCGGAGAAAAGCGGGGCGCATGGAAAATAGGGGAAGGGAAGGGCTTTTAATTATTTCGTTGATTGACGAATATGTGGCTTCTGAGGCTGGGCGAAAGATATATTTACATCACTGGCATATGTATGTGGGTGAACCGGTGGGCAACATTACCCTCTCATTGAAACCAGAAGCAGAAAAATTGCTTAGGGCGTTGGCTGAGTTTAAGTATAAATCAAGGAAGGGCTCCATGGCCAAGGTAATCGAGGAAGCCGTACAAGAAGTGGCCTTGAACGAGAAGAGGAAGGCTGCGATGGAAAGCATATTAAAGAGAGCCAAAAAAGGCTGGCATCTCGGAATCAAGAATTACAGGCGGGAAATGGCATATGGACGAGGGCCCCTTTCTGATTGATGCAAACGTCTTAGTCTATTTGCACGACGAAGACGCCGGCGAGAAACACCAGCAGGCGCTGGCGTTCATGGAAGCAAACAAATTGAACCCTTTTGCTTTTCTGTCGCCCCAATGCCTGGGCGAGTTTGCCGCCGTCGTACTCAGAAAAAAGCTTTACACGGCCTTTCTGGCTCAAACCGTGCGAGAATTGCTGGAACGATTTGGCCTCATTTATTACGCACGGGAGACAATCGAACACACCATTGAACTGGCCATCAATTACAAGGTCCCGTTCTGGGACGCCTTGCTTGCGCAAACCATGCTGGAAAACGGCATTCAAACGATTGTCACGGAAAATGAGGTGGATTTTAAGCGCATTCCCGGGATAAAGGTTGTCAACCCATTCCGGGGCTAGCCTTCCCGGCTAGACCAGCATCTTATGGTCTTTGATGGTGCGCAGCACCAGGTGCGTGTGAGTGTCCTCGACGAAGTCATAGGCCTGGATTTTCTTGAGGAAATCGTCCAAGCCCTTCCGGGTCTTGAAGCGGGCCATGACGGTTACATCGCTTGCGCCCGTGATGTCGTAGACCGCGTAGACATTGGGGTGCGAGGCAATCTTCTGTTCTACCTGGAGGAGTTTCCCCTTGGAAACCGAGATATCGATGAGCGCATCGAACTCGTAGCCCAGCCGGTCATAGTTGACGCGCGCCGAGTAACCGGTAACGACTCCCGTCTGCTCCAAGCGCTTCAAGCGGTTCATGACGGTGGTCACGCTGGCCTGCACCCGCTTGGCTATCTGGCGCAGGGAACGCCTGGCATCCTCCTCCAAGGCGTTTAAGATGTCCCTATCCAAGGAATCAATGGCCTTCGCTTCCACGTCAACCCCCTACAATCGTTCAATAAAAGTCAATTATACACCAAAAATTGAACAATTGTTTTATTAAGTTCACTTTTTTAGTTAAATGTTTGGCTAAATCGCCTAAAATTATTAATGGACGTTTAGCTGGATAGTAGTAGTAGTGCCTGGCCCAGGGACCGGGCAAAAAGAGTGGGGGTCATTGAATGGATGGAAAGCAAGCACAGCGACAAGAGGAATTCCAACTGCCGGCCGGCGCCAAGCGGCTGCACAACCACGAAGCCGTTGCCACCGTCTTGAAGCGCGTGGCCCAGGAAAAAGTCAAATGGATTGACTTTCAGTTCGTGGACCTCCTGGGACAGTTGCAGCACGTGAGCGTGCCAGCGCACACCTTGGAATACGAGAACTTCGGCGAAGGGGTCGGGAAACTCGACGGCAGCTCCATCAAGGGGTTCAAGGACATCCACGAGTCCGACATGCTGTTGCGGCCTGACCCGGAGACCTTCGCGGTGCTGCCCTGGTACGGGGAACAACACAAGACGGCCCGCATGTACTCCGACGTGTTCGAGGGCGCGAGCAGCACGCGGTTCAGCCGCGACCCAAGGTATGTCGCGCAAAAAGCCGAGCAGGCCGCTGCCTCCATGGGCTACGACACCACGTACTGGGGGCCCGAACTCGAGTTCTTCGTCTTCGACTCCGTGAAAATCACGCCCAACGCGACCGCGGCCAGGGACGCGTGGAGCGGCTGCGGCTACGAAATCAAGTCCACAGAAGCCGCCTGGAGCGACATGGAGGGGAACGCCTTTCCCATCCGGTTCAAGGAAGGCTATTATCCGGGGCCGCCCCAGGACACCATGGTGGACTTCCGGAACGAGGCCTGCCGCACCCTGATGGAGGACTTCGGCATGGTCTTGGACGCCCACCACCACGAGGTCGCGACCGCGGGACAAGGCGAAATCGACATGAAATACGACCGGCTGGTGCACATGGCCGACCAGGTCATTACTTACAAGCAGGTGCTCAAGATGACGGCCACGCGCATGGGCAGGGTCTGCACGTTCATGCCCAAACCCATCTTCGGCGACAACGCCTCGGGCATGCACGTCCACCAGAGTCTCTGGAAGAACGGCAAGAACACGTTCTACGACCCCAACGAGCCCTATGCGGAGATGAG
>Ga0209541_10001917_pt1 | contig 40382 bp, 43 predicted proteins | sample RifCSPlowO2_01_FD_184027 | JGI IMG/M metagenome (GOLD analysis project Ga0209541, IMG submission 184027) | Groundwater microbial communities from Rifle, Colorado - Rifle CSP2_plank lowO2_0.1 (SPAdes) (version 2) | ecosystem: Environmental > Aquatic > Deep subsurface > Groundwater | place...
ATGAAATCGAACTTAGAGCAGTCAGTACTTTGTCCCAGATTGAATGTGATTTTGAAAGAGCAGTGTTTACAAGATCAACAGGTGCAAAATCAACATTGTAATACTCTCCTTCCACAAGCACGCTTTGGTCAAGTTTTATATTAAATTCTCCGTCTTTGTTCGGGCCACCTTGAGCCGTGCCTGTAATGACTCTGTCTTCTCGACAGCCTTGTGGGCTGCAGATTTTTACAATAGCCTTTGCAAAAGGATGTGTGACCTGACCTTTATACTCGATAGTGGTTGGGTTTATTGTTTCCTTCGAATCCCAAATTAAATCAAATGTTTCCGGATAACGTCTTCCTACGCCATCTTTTGGAAATAATGGTATATCTCTATGTTCAATCTTGCCCTTTTGTTCAATTGGTTGGGAGTCGTTAAAATATATTTGTGAGTAAACTTTGTTGGCATTTACCGGAAGTTTACTTTGCGATGCTGAAGCCTCAAAATTATAATCAATATGAGATGGAAGTAATTTATAGAATCCATTTACGACGTAAAAACTAAAAGATCCGGCAAGATTGTGTAATTCATTATTTGATTTAGTATTAGTAATATACGGATTAATAATCGTATATTCTGTATTGAACTGATTAACCGCCTCTTTTGTATAATTACCGGCCTGGTCTCGTTGTAGCAATGTCACTGCGACATTTGGTATCGGATCAAGCGTCACCGCATCAAACACGCGACCTTCAGGGTCATAAGTAACAGTTTCACACTCAGATGTTTGTTCGGTGTAACTAAACTCTAAATCGTCCTGCTGCTGTCCTGCAATGCCTGATGCGTGTTCCTCGTCGGCTTTGTCTGCTGGGCCTGCTGAATCTTTAAAAGGTGTCCAAATTTTGTAGCTTCTTGCCAATATCTCACCAGGATTGTAACTTTTCCATTCTACAGTAGCAATTTGTTTATTGACTCCAGGCAATATTAAGTTTCCAAGCGCGTCTGTTGCGAGTTTGCTAAATGCATCACCAATCTCATTGCCATTGACATCATAAAAGGCAATCCTGCCAGACTCATCGACATTGTATTTAATTTTATCAATAAGCGCTTGCAGATTGCCGTTAATCGGTAAAGCGCTATCTAAATTAGCATCCGCTGTCGTACAATATGACTCGTCTTTGCTCACTTGTACACATTCGGTAAGATATGCTTCTGAATTTGATGGAGGTTTTACTGACTGATCAAGCTTCAACCTATTAATATGCCATGACGTTCCCATCTTACATTCGTTAGCCTTCTTTTCTGGAGGATCGTCATCATCGGCTTTTGTATCTTTGCATCTCTCAACCGCCATACAGGAAGACGCTCTCCAGTTAACTGGCTCTTCTCCTTGAACAGAAGAAACAAAAACAAAAGCAAATAACAAGGTTGAAAAAATAAGTGTTATTTTACGCATATAATTACATAATGTCATGAAAAAAACACCTTGTCAATATCATTCCTTTTTTCTCTTTTAAAAATGCAGCTTATCGCATAAACTTAATATTAATGTGAATGATAAAAATAACAAATTAAACAGTCAATCGCTACTTATTATTTTTGCCTATGCGCCGACTGGTTTTGGCCATTTGCGAGTAAGTGACGCTCTATATCGAGGATTGCCCTCTTATATATCTCCTTTACTTCTTGGTTCGCGCGATAAATCTCTCTCATATCTATATAGGCTCGTGAGTGTAAATCCTTTGACGAGAGCAATCTTTGAATGGTTTGAACACGGTATTCTTGAACGAATCACTACCCCTGTTTACCGCTGGTATTTGCGGTCCCACACTCAAATACTTTACGAGCAGTTTATAACGATCTTAGATCAACGATTAATCTCGCCACAAACTGTTTTAATTATCGCTACCCATTTTGGGCTCGCTCATCAAATAGCATCCCTAAAAGAAAGATTGATGGCGGAAAGAAAAATTAAGATCCTACTTGCGGTTCAGATCACCGATGACATACCGCATCGCATCTGGTATATACCCGGTGCGGATATCATTTTTGTGCCAAGTGATCGCACTAAAAAAAAATTAGAAGAGTACGGAAAACACGCTGGACTACCACCTGTCACATTTGAAACAAACCCTTACCCAACCAATCCGCTTTTGAATATTGACCTTACAAAGGATGAGAATGAAAACAAGTTAAGTCAGGTCGATTTTGAAAAAACTTCCAAAATCCATATGATGATCCCGATCTCTGGCGCGGCCGTTGGCACCGCTCCACTTACCAAACTCATCGACGAGCTTTATACTCTTTCACACAGATTCGTTTTTCATGTCGTCACCAAAAATGCTCCGTATACAAGGGTTTTTGTTTCGGAAATGTTGAATCGAACATTCATCAAATTGATCGTCTCTTCAGTTGATAAAGATGTAATAAATAAATATGTCGAAATTTATACAAATGAGATAATCTCACTTGAAGTCACCAAACCTAGCGAACAGGCTTTTAAAGCTCTTTTAAATACCGACAAACGTGGCGGCGTGATCTTGCTTTTTACAACACCTATTGGCAAACAGGAGCATTACAACCTTGACTTTCTTATAAGGCACAATTTAATTCCTTCAAGCATCCAAGAAAAATCTCTCTGGAACTTAGCTGAAAAAAATAAGACTCTTGATAAAGAACAAGCAAAAAAAATTAGAGATAGTGCAAAAGAATGGCGAGGCATCTCAATTCCCAACGAGCCAAAAAAAGCGGCAAAATTCATATTATGGTGTTTGAAAAGGGGTTTGTTTACTGCGATGATGCAAAAGAAATACTTTCCAAGGTCTGGAGATCCACATGCAGAAGAACTGAATCCTCATGGAGTAGAAAAATTCTGGCAAAAAGTTGAGGCGATGATTTGAAGATCTTAATTACTACTATTATTATATATCTCATCGGTTTTGGCAGCCATTATAAAATCATTGCGATGAAGACCACCGACAGCATGCGTCCACCAATAAACTGTGACTCTACCCCACTCGACAACGAGTTTTGGGTGATGGCCATTTTTTTCAGCCAGTGCGCCTACCTTGTCGGCGAATGATATTGCTTGAGCAAAGTTTCTAAATTTAAACTTATGCATCAGTTTTGCGATATTTTCTTTATCAACTAACTCCCATTGAGATACTTGTGGAGCGTACTTACTTATTTGTGTGGCATCCATCGGCTCACCGCCTTGTTCACAGGGAACGCAGACACCTGACTTAAGATCGCTTACGTTTTTCATCTTTTGCCTTTTTACGACTTTTTTTTATATTTTCCAATCTTTTTTTATTTAATAAATCTTTTTCTTTTTTCTTTTTCATCATTCGCGATATCTCCGCATCGGTCTCTTTTTGACACTCGATATTTGAACAATGATAGGTCGATGTCGTAATGTCACCGTACTGGCCCTCTACCTTCTCAACAGCAACATCAAAGAGAATTAAGTAGCTTGAACATTTATGACACCGTTCTTTAGTTAATCGTGGATATTTGGCGTTTCTTATTATTTTATTATAGCTAACTATTGGCTTATATACAAGCTGCAAGTAACTAATCGATTGTACATATTTAACTTTACATGGTATTATGTATCCATAAAGATGGCATCTGTTGCATATATCTTTAATACTTTATATTTTCAAGACAACCCAAATATTACGGGTTCTCCTTTTGCAAGCGATATACAAATTATATTGCCGTCATGAGTGAAGAGCTGACTCAAGAAAAATGTGGTATTGTCGGACTTTTTTCAAAAGAATATACTTCACAGCTTAATCTCACGCTTCAGGCTACAGTCGGAGTACAGCATCGTGGAACACACGGCGCCGGCACTGTTTTTAAGACCAAAAAGGGGCTTGTTAAATACTACGGAAACGGCTTACTTCGAGAAGTTTTTACTCTGGCACAGATTAAAAAATTACAGCAGCCAAGTAGATGGCTTATTATGCACAGCCGTTATGGGACAAACGGCGGTTATGGAAAAGAAAACCTACAACCTTGCGTTTTTAAATCAAAAGGAGGTGAGGAAGTTGCGGTTGCCCACAATGGCGAATTTGTGAATATGCATTCATTTGCATCAAAGCTGCCTGTCAAAATGGCAAAAAACGTAAGCGACACATACATATTTTCCCTTCTTCTTGCGATGGCCAAAGGTAAAAACTGGAATGAAAAACTACTGGCCACTCTTGATGCTGTCAAAGGATCTTATGGCCTTATCGTTGGCATCGGGGAGACGCTTTATGCAGCGCGTGACCCACATGGTATCCGTCCACTTTGTATAGGAACTCTCAAAGATCATTGGCTAATCGCCTCAGAAACTCATGCTTTTGACAAAGTAGGCGCCAAAGTAATAAGAGAAATAAAAAGAGGTGAAGTCGTGCGAATAAACAAAGACGGAATGGAAGTAATAAGGCGAGGAAACAAAGCAAAAAAACATTTTTGCGATTTCGAATGGGCATATTTCAGTCGTCCCGATTCGCTTCTTCCTCCAAATGGCGAAGGTGACATTCCGTTAAAATGGCTTTCTTTCGGACATTTCAGGGAACGTTGCGGGCAAGAACTGGCGCGTGAGGCACCGATTCGCAATGCCACTTTTGTAGTGGGCGTCCCAGACTCCGGTCTTTCTATGACCATTGGCTATGCAAACGCAATAGGTATCCCTTATAGACAAGTTATTGTTCGCGATCATTATGACCCTGATGGCGACCAAAGGCTTTTTATGAGAGACGATCAGATTAAAAGAATCAGAAAAAAGGTGCTAGGTAAATTATCTCTCATTCCCGAATCTGCTATCTGGAAAAATGCGGTTGTAGTGATCGGCGATGACTCAATCGTTCGGGGTAATGTGTCGGCTCAAATCACAAAAGCAATTTTTGCCATGGGAGCTCGCGAGGTACACTGGATTGTCGGTTTTCCGCCGGTGATGCGACCTTGCCACCTTGGAGTGAGTATCCGTACGCCAGATGAACTTATCGCAGCGCGGCATGGTGGAGACGTAAAAAAAATCACAAAAGAAATTGGAGCAACAAGTATTAGATACATCAGTCCCGCTGGCTTTATTAGAGCGAGACTTAAATCAAGACGCATGAACTATCCCAAAAATCCTCTTGAACTTTTTTTACGAAATGGCGGTTGTGGCGGATGTGTAACCGGACTTTACCCAATCGACAAACAAGGAAACGAGTATGATAGTAAAAGAATAGCATTATGAAGAGAATCGTTGTTCTTATCTCAAACGCAGGCACCGGCAGCAACTTACAGGCGATCATCGATGCCATAAAAAGCGGCGTTCTTAAAGCAAAAATACAGCTTGTTGTCAGTGGTTCGCCAAATGCACACGGACTCATCCGGGCAAAAAACAATAAAATTCCAAACCTCGTTTTGAAAAAGAAAGATAATGGTGAAAAAATTTTACTCAAATACAATCCCGATCTTATCGTGCTTGCCGGATGGATGCGAGTAGTGCCATCAAGTATAATCGACGCTTTCCCAAATCGCATCATAAATATTCACCCTGGCCTCATCCCCGATTCCGAAAAAGCTGTGGTCAGAAATCCTGACGGTACTCACGCACTTTGGAATAAAGGAAAAATGACCGATGATGCCATACAAAAATTTTTAGATAATAATTCGACTTATGCGGGTTCGTCAATACATTTTTTGACACACGAGTTTGATTTTGGACCGGTGCTTGAACGAACATTTGAAAAGATTCGTCCAAAAGACAATATTGGAACTTTGTACAAACGCCTTAAAACAAAAGAACATCAAATGCTCATTGCCGTGTTAAAAAATCTTTGTAATAAAAAAAATATTATGGAAAATGATGAAAGGTACGCACTTATAAGTGTCTTTGATAAAGTCGGTATTTCCGAGTTTGCGAAAAAACTTCACTCTTTGGGTTACAAAATAATTTCTACCGGAGGCACGAGTAAAGTTCTAAAAGATAATAGTGTACCGGTTATCCCAATTCAAGAAATTACCGGTAATCCCGAAAGTTTTGACGGCCGAATTAAAACGATAAGTTTTGAAATCGAGTCAGGAATTCTTTATGACAGAAAAAATCTTAAACATAAAATACAGGCCACAGAACTAGGAATTAAAAAAATCGATATCGTTGTTTGCAATCTTTATCCTTTTGAAAAAACGATTGCCAATAAAAAAGTAAAACTGGCGGATGCTGTGGAGAATATTGATGTTGGAGGACCCACAATGGTTCGAGCAGCAGCTAAAAATTTTAAAAACGTTATTGTTGTTGTCGATTCAAATGACTATGACGATGTCGCAACATCGTTAAAAGATAATATTGTCGACATGGAAATGCGACAAAAACTTGCATCGAAAGCTTTTGCGCATTTGTCATTTTACGATTCTCAGATTGCTTCTTATCTACAAAATGAAGATTTTCCAAATTTATTTACTCTACCGGGGGAAAAAATGAGTGATTTACGATATGGAGAAAATCCTCATCAAAAAAGTGCAGTATATTTTGAGCCTAATACCGCTTCACCACTTGCAAAATTGACTCGACATGCCGGCCGCGAGCTTTCTTTAATTAATGTAACAGATATCAATGCCGGAATAGAATCAATACAATTTTTCCAAGAATCTGCAGCCGTAATTATTAAACACAATACTCCTTGCGGAATCGCACTAGGAAAAAATGCGAAAGAATCTTTATCTCGTGCAATAGATGCTGATCCGGAATCGGCATTTGGTGGCGTGATTATCATGAACAAATCCATGGATAAAAAAGCCGCAGAGGTTATTGTTTCATTCAAAGATAATCGAAAAGCAAATATCGATATTGTAGCGGTTCCGAGTATCTCTCCGTCAGCATTAGAACTTCTGACAAAATTAAGAAAATCTTTAGGGATTTATACGTTTGGACAGTTTTCCCAAAAAAATATGAGCCGCAAAAATGTGAAATGGATTCAGGGCGGATTTATTATGCAGGATGCCGATATGGATATCGAAAAAAGTTTCAAAGACTGGAAAGTTGTGACTAAAGTTAAACCGACAAAAAAACAGTTAGAACAGATGAAAATTGCCTGGAAATTTATTACACGAATTCCTTCCAATGCAATCATTGTAGTTGATAAAAAATTACCAATGACTCGCGGTATCGGATCTCGTCAGACTTCGCGTGTACGGTCAACAAAGCTCGCACTTGAACAGGCGAAAGGTTTTACAAATGGAGCAATTCTTGCAAGTGATAGTTTCTTCCCGTTTGATGATTCGATAAAACTTGCGGTGCAATATGGAGTCAGTGCCGTCATTGAACAAGGAGCGTCAATAAACGATAAAGCCTCGATAAAAGCCGCTGATGATGCGGGCATACCGATGGTATTTACACACAGGCGAGCATTCTGGCATTAATATGAAAAAAAATATTCTCATTATCGGTTCCGGGGGTCGTGAACACGCATTGGGCTGGAAACTAAAACAGTCTCCGAAGGTAGGAAAAAAATTTTTTACTCCTGGAAATGCAGGTACTGCACAAATTGGTGAAAATATTTCTGCCAATGTTTTAAATCATCAAGAAATTATTAATTTTGCAAAAAATAATGATATCGATATGGTCGTGGTTGCGCCCGATGATCCACTGGCCGCAGGGATGGTAGATGATTTGAATAAAGCCGGAATTCGTGCTTTTGGTCCAACAAAAAAAGCCGCACAAATAGAATCCTCCAAAGCATTTTCAAAAGAACTTATGAATAAGGCAGGAATTCCGACAGCAAAATTCAAAACTTTTCATGATTATAAATCTGCATATAAATATTTAGCAAAGCAAACTGCTCCAATTGTTGTTAAAGCAACTGGACTAACACTGGGGAAAGGCGTAACTGTGGCACAAACATTAGATGAGGCAAAAGACGCCATCAAAAAAATGATGGTTGAAAAAATATTTGGCGATGCCGGAAAAAGTGTTGTTATTGAAGAATATTTAGAAGGTGCGGAAATCTCGATTCATGCATTTTGTGATGGAAAAACTGCAAAATTTTTTCCTACATCTCAGGATCATAAACAGATTCATGATGGTGATACTGGTGCAAATACAGGAGGTATGGGAACAATAGCCCCTGTTTCATGGACTACAAATGAATTAATTGAAGAAATCAAAGAGACGGTTGTCCTCCCTATTCTGAAAGAATTAAAAAAACGAGGAATTGAATTTAAAGGATGTCTATACCCAGGAATAATGGTTACTAAAAATGGACCAAAAGTATTGGAATTTAATGCACGGTTTGGTGACCCTGAAACACAATCGTATATGAGACTTTTGAAAACAGATTTATATGATATTTTTAATGCGTGTATCGATGGAACACTTTCGGATATTGACATTCAATGGGAGGACAAATCTGCATGCTGTGTCGCTATAGCATCACGAGGATATCCACAATCCTCACAAAAAGATATTCCCATACATGGGATATCCAACGGTGAAAAAGAAGATGACGTTGTTGTTTTTCATGCTTCTACAAAAAAAGTAGGAACTGACATAGTCACAAATGGCGGAAGAGTCTTAGGAGTAACTACAACTGGAAAAAATCTAAAAGATGCATTAAAAAAAGCATATAATTCAGTGAAAAAAATACGGTTTGACGGAATGCAATTTAGACGTGATATTGGGTGGCGTAAAAAACCTAAATTTTTAAAATAATTTATGGCAATACGACTCGAAATACAATCTATAGTTTCAGATACTCGTGCGTCAACCCGTAAAAATAATTTAAATACTTTAGAAATTAAAAATAAAATTCAGGATGTTTCACTTGTTGACGTTTATACAATTTCAAAAAAAATAGATAAAAAAAAATTAGAAATTTTAAGTAATCTTTTCTATAATCGTTCGGTCCAAAAAGCAAGTTACACTTCTCCACTTCATCCGGAAAAATTCGACTTTGCAATCGAGATTGATTTTCTTCCCGGAGTTACTGATAATGTCGCAAACACTGCCCGTGAAATGATTGAAGATAAATTCAAAATTAAGTTTAAAAATGGTGAAGGTGTATATTCTTCTCAAGTTACATTTCTCCGTGCAAAATTAAATAGTGATGAAATAAAAAAAATTGCAGACAGTTTATACAATCCTCTCATTCATCGAGCAATTATAAAAAGCTTCAAAGATTTTATCTGTGACAAAGGAATGGGAATTACTATTCCAAAAGTGACAATATCTACAAAGGCAAAAGTTGACGATGTTAATTTAAATATTTCAGATGATGAACTGATTGTAATTGGAAAACAAGGAATAAAAAACAAAGATGGTTCTGCCCGTGGACCACTTGCCTTGGATTTAGACCAGATGAAAACGATTCGTGAATATTTTAAATTACAAATGAGAAATCCAACCGATGTTGAACTCGAATCACTTGCACAAACATGGTCTGAACATTGCAAACATACCATTTTCGCAAATCCGATTGATGAAATAAAAGATGGTTTATATAAAACATATATTAAAGGCGCAACAAAGATAGTGAGGGATAAAAAATCGGCCAAAGGCCGATCCGCCTCTGGCGGAGATTTCTGTGTATCTGTGTTTACGGATAATGCTGGAGGAATTATTTTTGATGAGAACTACATTATTACAGATAAAGTTGAAACTCACAATACTCCATCGGCGCTTGACCCATTTGGCGGGGCGGTCACAGGGATAGTTGGAGTAAATCGTGATGCTCTTGGATTCGGACTTGGAGCAAAACCGATTATCAATAGATATGGATTCTGTTTTGCAAATCCTGATGACGATTCACCAATTTATAAAGGAAAAAACTTCACGCAAAAAATGTTGGCGCCGAAACGTATTATGCAAGGAGTTATTGCGGGAGTAAATTCCGGTGGAAACTGTTCCGGCATACCTTCTCCTCAAGGATTTGTCTATTTTGATAAACGTTATAAGGGAAAACCGCTTGTTTTTGTCGGAACTATCGGGCTGATTCCAAAAAAAATTAAAGGAAAAAAAGCATATGCAAAAAAGGCGAAACCTGGAGATTATATTGTGATGATTGGTGGACGGGTCGGAATAGACGGGATCCATGGTGCGACTTTTTCTTCGGAAGCACTCGACACCGGAAGCCCGGCAACTGCAGTACAAATTGGCGATCCGATTACCCAAAAAAAGTTCAGCGATGCAATAGTGAAAGAAGTCCGCGATCAAGATCTTTTTAATAGTATTACCGATAATGGCGCTGGAGGACTTTCCTGTTCTGTTGCCGAAATGGCAAAAGAAAGCGGTGGCTGTTTAGTGAATCTTGACGATGTCCCACTAAAGTATCCTGGTCTTGCACCTTGGCAAACATGGATTTCGGAATCTCAAGAACGAATGACGCTTGCCGTCCCGAAAAATAAATGGAAACAGTTTGTAAATCTCATGAATCGTCGTGGAATCGAAGCGACAATAATTGGTACGTTTACAAACTCTAAAAAATGTGTAGTGAAATATAAAAATAAAACGATAATGAATTTAGATATGGAATTTTTGCATAACGGTCTTCCAGCAAAACCGATGCAAACAAGTTATAAACCAATCATTAATGCAGAACCGAAACTAAAAAAATCTTCAAACTTTTCAAAAGATCTTTTAAAAATGTTAGAGCGGCAAAACATTGCAAGTTATGATTTTATCTCGAGTCAATATGATCATGAGGTTCAAGGCAATTCTGTTTTAAAACCACTCATTGGCCGCGGAAGAGTGAATTCTGAGACAACTGTCAATCGTCCGATTTTTAATTCCAAAAAAGGCATAATCATTTCTCAAGCACTCTATCCTGCTTATGGCGATATTGATACGTATGCCATGGCGGCAGCTGCAATTGATACTGCCATTCGAAATGCAGTTGCGGCTGGTGCTAATCCAAATTATCTTGCCCTTCTTGATAATTTCTGCTGGTGCAGTTCAAATGATCCATGGCGATTATCGCAACTTAAACAAGCGGCTAAAGCATGCTTTGACATGGCGACCATATTTGAAACCCCGTTTATTTCCGGAAAAGATAGCATGTTTAATGACTTCAAAGGTTATGATGAAAAAGGAAATCCCATATCTATTTCCATTCCGCCTACTCTTCTCATTTCTTCTATCGGAGTTATGAATGATGTTTCAAAAACTGTTTCTTTAGATTTTAAATTTCCTAATGATGTAATATACGTTCTTGGTGAAACTAATGATGAACTTGGTGGATCAGAATATTTTTCAATGATTGATGAAGGATGTATTGGAAATACTGCACCAAAAGTAGATGCAAAAAAGAACAAACAATTATATAAAAATTTTTATAAAGCTACTCAAAAAGAATTAGTTACATCGGCAATAAGTATTGGCCGTGGAGGACTCATTACGGCACTTACAAAAAGTTCTGTAGCAGGATTACTCGGAGTTGATATTTCTTTAAAAAACCTGCCCGGGAATTGGAGCCACGACCATGCTGCTTTATTTTCTGAAAGCATGGGAAGAATTCTGATAAGTATTGATCCGAAAAATGCATCGACATTTGAAAATACGATGAAAAAAAATATAATTGCAAAAATCGGCACAGTAAAAAAAGATGGGAAATTGAAATTTAAAAATAAAAAAGGAAAAGAGATCATAAACATCACGGTCAAAAAATTATTATATTCATATCGAAAAACATTTAAAGATTATTAATATGAAGCCAAAAGTAATTGTATTCTCTGGATACGGTTTAAACAGCGAAGAAGAAACAAAGTATGCCTTCGAAATCGCCGGAGCAAAACATGTAAATATCGTCCACATCAATGATCTAATTGACGGTATTTACAATTTGAGTGATTACAATATTGCTGCATTCCCGGGAGGATTTGCCTATGGCGATGACACGGGTTCGGGAAATGCCTATGCCAATAAATTAAAAAATCATTTGTGGAAAGATATTGAAAAATTTGTAAATAGAGATACTTTGACAATTGGAATTTGTAATGGATTTCAGATACTTTCAAATTTAGGATTATTACCCGCTCTTGAATATCGTTATGGAGAAAAACAAGTCGCCCTTCTTCATAATACTCAAGCCCGATATATCGATCGCTGGGCTGATTTAAAAATCTGTAATGACTCTCCTTGGCTCAAAAAAATTAAAGTTTTTTCAACGGCAATCTCACATGGTGAAGGTAAATTCTATGCCGCCCCTGATGTACTAAAAAAAATCAAAAAAAATAACCAAATTGCCCTAAAATATCATAAAGGCGAAATCTGTGAGTATCAGAATTTACCAGCAAATCCAACCGGCACTTTGGAAGATATCGCCGGTATTACAAATAAAAGTGGTAAAATACTTGGTATAATGCCCCATCCGGAACGGGGAATGTTTTTTACACATCTTCCCCAATGGACATTTTTAAAAGAAAAATATAAACGACAAGGGAAAAAAATTCCAAAATATACAAAAGCATTACAAATATTTAAAAACGCAGTAGAGTATTTTAATAAATTGAGCGAAGTAACACAAAATTTGTGAGCTAACACGCAACATGCCACTAACGCCTTTATAGCTAAAAATACATAATTGCTTGTTAGCGAACAAATTTTCGTGTTGCGAGCGAAATAATAATCGAATATGAATAAAACGGATTTTTCAACATTCATTTCCCCCTTCACTTGGCGCTACGGTTCAGAAGAAATGCGTATTATTTTCAGCGAAGAACACAAATACAAAATCTGGCGTAAAATCTGGGTTGCACTTGCAAAAGCGCAACATATGGCCGGACTTGTCACAAGACAAGAACTCAATGATCTTGAAAAAAATCAGGACAAAATCGACATAAATAAAATCCTTGAAATTGAAAAAGAAACCAAACACGATGTCGTTGCCGCCATAAAAGAATTTGCGCAACTCGCAAAAATTGGTGGCGGGAAAATTCACTTGGGAGCAACAAGCATGGATGTTGTTGACAATACCGATACAATAAGAATGAAAGAAGCACTGGAAATTGTTGAAAAAAAACTGGTTTCTCTTCTAAAAAAATTCTCTCAAAAAATTGAAAAGTATGCCGATGTTCCCTGTCTCGGTTTTACTCACCTGCAACCTGCAGAACCGACAACAGTCGGGTACCGTTTTGCTTTCTATGCTCAGGATTTACTACTTGATTTTGAATATTTACAGTTTCTAAAAACAATCATAAAAGGAAAAGGATTAAAAGGTGCAGTCGGCACGGCCGCATCTTACGATGCACTATTAAAAAATAATAAGATTAATGCTGAAAAACTTGAAAAAATAGTTATGGAAAAACTTGGTATTTATCCATTACTCATTACCTCACAAGTTTCAACACGAAAGCTTGATTATTTTGTTTTAAATGCAATAAGTAGTATTGCCTCATCGCTTTCAAAATTTTCTTCAGACTTGCGAATCTTACAATCACCAATGTATGGTGAATGGTCCGAACCGTTTGGAAAAAAACAAGTTGGATCATCGGCCATGCCTTTCAAAAAAAATCCGATTAACTGTGAAAAAATATGTTCTCTGGCAAGAATGGTCGATAAACTTCCGCAAGTAGCTCTTGAAAATGCGACTCTTTCCTATCTTGAACGCACACTTGACGATTCTGCAAACAGAAGAATAATAATTCCCGAAGCATTTTTAGCACTTGATGAGATTTTAGATACTGCAGATAAAATTATTTCCGAAATGCATATAAATACAGAAAGAATCGCTCGCAATCTACAACAATTTGCCCCTTTTGTCGCAACTGAAGGAATACTTATGGAATCTGTTAAAAAAGGAGCCGACAGACAAATCATGCATGAAATTTTACGTGAAATATCATTATCTGCTTGGAAAGAAATTCAGGAAGGAAAACCAAATCGAATGAAAGAGTTGCTGGCAGAAAATAAAATGATCCAAAAATATCTTTCAAAAGAGAAGATAAAAAAAATACTCAATGTTTCATCACATGTTGGAAATGCTTCAAAAAGAGCTTTAAAATTAATTAAAATTATTATAAATCTATGAAAACTTCACGGGCACTTGTTAGTATCATCATGGGTTCTGATTCCGATTTTCCAATTATGAAAGACGCGTGTGATGCGCTCAAATCTTTTGGCGTTTCTTATGAGGTAACTGTAGTATCGGCACATCGCTCACCTGTTCGCGCATTTACATTCGCAAAAGAAGCTCAAGATAGAGGAATAAAAATAATTATTGCCGCAGCCGGAGGAGCAGCACATCTCGCAGGGGTAATGGCAGGATTAACAACGCTTCCAATTATTGGCGTCCCTATTCAAACTAAAACACTTGGAGGAGTAGACTCTCTGTACTCAACCGTTCAGATGCCGCCGGGAGTTCCCGTTGCAACGGTTGCAATTAACGGTGCGCAAAATGCAGGAATTCTTGCAGTACAAATTTTAGCGACAGCCGACGAAACACTTCAAAAAAAACTTGAAAGTTATAAAAACAATTTAGAAAAAAAAGTCAACGCAAAAGCAAAAAATGTAGAAGAAACAGACAAAATTATTAAATCAATTCCTATTGTTTTAAAATCTATTGACATTCCTGGCTTCGGAAAAAAGAAACAGGGTAAAGTAAGAGATATTTATATGAAAGGTGATAAAAGAATTCTTATTACAACCGACCGGCAATCGGCATTTGATGTAATCCTTGGACATATTCCATTTAAAGGAGCGGTATTAAATTTACTTTCTGAGTTCTGGTTCAAACAAACCAAACATATTGTACAAAATCACATGATTTCCGTTCCTGACGCAAATGTAATGGTGACCCGAAATTGCAAACCGACATCAGTTGAGATGATCGTCCGCGGATATATGACTGGTGTTACCAAAACTTCTATCTGGTATTCCTATGAAAAAGGTGAAAGAATAATTTATGGGATAAAATTTCCGGAAGGACTTAAAAAAAATCAAAAACTGCCGAGACCGATACTTACTCCCACAACTCATCCCGAAGTTGGCAGCGGACTTCATGATGAACGACTTACACGCGAACAAATTATCGAAAAAAAATTAATCGATAAAAAACTATACGAGCAGATGGAAAAAGTAGCGCTAGACTTATTTGATTTCGGATCGAAATGGTGTAAAAAACATGGACTGATACTCGTTGATACAAAATATGAATTCGGGATCCACAACGGAAAACTCATACTTATCGATGAAATTCATACACCCGATTCTTCACGATTTTGGATTGCAGATACTTATGAAAGTCGAATTAAAAATGGCCAAGAACCGGAAAACTTTGATAAAGAATTTTTGCGACTTCGCTATGCCAACGAGCTTGGATACCGAGGTGATGGTACACCTCCAGAAATGCCCGAAGACCTTATAATCGATTTAGCAGAACGATATATTGCAGTTTATGAAAAAATAACCGGTGCAACCTTTGAAATGTTTGAATATCCAATCGAAGAACGGATTAAACATAACCTAAAAACACAATTGTCATCCTGAGTCCCGCCGTAACGTAGGGACGAAGGATCCAGACTAAAATGAATAAACTTAATGTATGTAAAATAACGAGAGAAATTGTTTCCAATTGCCTCTACGAAACTCTTTCTGAACTGCTAAAACAAACTACTCAATTTTCAGAAGTGCAACTTTGCGATAATTGGTTGGCAAAAATAAGAACTCACAAAAATATTTTTCCTGATGGTTGGTATACACCTCCACCTCATGGAGTGATTGTATTATTTGGGACAGATGATGATATCAAGCGTGTTTCTACTGCCAGCATGAGACCACAAGAATTTTGGCCAAATGATGATATCTTCTTTGATAAAAATAAAGGAATTATGTTTCTTTATTTTTCAGCAGTTGATAAGCAAACCGGAATAATTGGAGATTTTGGAATGTCTTTATATTTTGGAAAAATTCAGAAAATCAAGGATCATTTAAAACTTTGTTTTGAACTTGATAAAAAGATTTTCGATTATGCGCAAGTTGGGATGCGCCTTTCAGATATTACAAAATTCGTCATTAATCTTTATCAAAAACACAACTTAACAAATAATATAGCAAGCTCGACTGATCCAACAGGTACAAATGTCGGGCATACAATTCCCGTTTCATATGAAGACTGGAATGAAGAAGAACTAAAAATTCTAAAAAATGCGGAAAGTAATTGGCAAACAGTAGCCGATATGATCAGCAAAAAAAGAAAGTTTGAAAATATCCAAGAGACATTACAAATTAAACCTGGAATGGCAATTACTATAGAACCTCGACCATCCGTTTTAAATGATCCAACTATTCCAATGGTTTACTTTCATACGATTGCATTATTTAAAGAAGATGGAACGAAAGAATTACTAACAAATTTTGATAAAATATTAAATCTTGTAAAAATGGATTATATTACTTAACTCAAGCTCTTACTTTCAGACTTTCACCTTCAAACACAATATTTTTCGGTTCGATGATTACTTGTTTTTTTCCTTTTTCCACCACTCCTGCATCATATGCTTCTATTTTATTTTTTTTGGCAATTCTCATTACTTTTTCGACATCTTTTTTCGGAACAAAGACCGCATATCCTGCACCCATATTCAAGTTCCCATACGCTTCTTTTTCATCAAGCGGTCCCTTTTTACAGATAAATTTCAATATTTCAGGAACCGGCGGAAGGGTATGAATTCTATATGTAAACGGTTTTGTGTGCCTCATAATTTTTCTCCAGCCATGACCTGTGATATGCGCCATATAATGGATGTCGACATGATTGGCAAATAAATCCTGAATTATTTTTGAATAAATTAATGTCGGAGAAAGTAATCCTTCGCCATACATTTGTCCATTTGGCATTTTTGTTGAGTATCCATTTTTCAGATTTGAAGCAATTTTTCTTGCAAGCGATAAACCGTTGGCATGAATCCCACTACTTTCAAATAAAATAATGACGTCGCCTACTTTCAATTTTTCACCAAGAACCAACCGTTTTTTTGGTTTAATAACTCCGAAACTTGATCCACCTAAATCGATAGTATCCGGCTCTATGATACCTGACAATGTCGGTGTTTCCCCGCCGCCCCACACCACTCCTGCCATATCACAGGCTTTTTTCCAACCATTAACCAAATCTTCCATTCTTTTTTTATCCTCAAACCATTTTGCATTACCTGCCGCCCAGTAGGCTAATATTGTGATTGGTTTTGCGCCAACTGTTATCAAATCATTGATTATTGCAGCGACCGTATCCTGCGCAACCTTGTCGTAGTATGTTTTGCCAGTAACTTTTCTCATGGCATCGGCAACCAAACTTTTTGTTCCCAGTCCTTCCATTACAGACACGAAATATGAATCTCCATGATCTAATACGTAGGCTGATTCTCCCCGACTTTGTTTTAATTCTAAGAAAGATGATCCATGAAGATTTTTTGCAGTTTTTTTACCGGCAATTTGCGCCATTCTTTTTAATGGATCCATTGCGTCATAACTTACTCCAGTTTGTTTATAAGTAAGTTTTTTTAGCTTGCCCATACGGCTCAATTTTACTACAAACTTCATAAGTTCGAAGCACATATCAAAGAGCAATGTTTAGCTCCATTTTCTGATATACTATATATCTTTTTGAAATAGTTATGAATATTCGCAATATCGCCATTATCGCCCACGTTGATCACGGAAAAACTACCCTGGTTGACGCCATTTTAAAGCAATCGCACGTCTTTCGTGACAATCAGAAAGAGATGCAACAGGATCTTCTTATGGACTCAAACGATCTTGAACGGGAGAAAGGCATCACTATTCTTGCCAAAAACACAAGCGTTTATTATAAAGACGAAAAAATAAACATTATCGATACTCCTGGGCATGCCGATTTTGGTTCAGAGGTGGAACGAGTTTTAAATATGGCAAGCGGTGCTCTGCTGCTTGTTGACGCTGCCGAAGGGCCGCTGCCACAGACTCGATTTGTTCTAAAAAAAGCACTTGAAGCAAAACTTAAAATAATTCTTTTAATAAATAAAATTGATAAAAAAGACGCCCGTCCTGTTGAAGTCCGTCATGAAGTAGAGTCTTTATTTCTTGAACTTGTTGAACACGAGGATGCGCTTGACTTTATAACTCTTTATGGCGTTGGTCGTGATGGGAAAATATTTAAAGACCTACCTAAGCATTACAACGCGGATACTGTCGGCAATCTGGAACCACTTTTTGAAACAATTGTTTCCGAAATTCCAAATAGCAATATCGAAGAAAATGAACCATTTCAAATGCTCATCTCAACTGTTGATAATGATCCTTATGTGGGAAGAATTTGTATTGGGAAAGTATCAAGAGGAACTCTTGCAAAAGGCAAACGTATAACTCTTGTTGATAAAGAAGGCCAAATCGGAACATATACGGTCACGAAATTATTTACAAGCGAAGGACTCAAGCGTGTTGAAGTGGAGAATATAATTGCGGGTGATATCGTTGCTTTGGCAGGAATTCCTGAACTCACGATCGGCCAGACGGTCACCGATCCACAACAACCCACTTTTCTTCCAGCAATTGAAGTAGAAGAACCGACAATAAAAATTAAAATCGGGCCAAACACTAGTCCTTTTGCCGGACGTGAAGGTACATTTGTAACCTCTCGCCAAATTCATGCCCGGCTCTATAAAGAACTTGAAACTGATCTCGGACTGCGGGTTGCCGATGATCAGGAAACCACTTCATTTATTGTGAGCGGCCGTGGAGAGCTACACCTTGCCATTTTAATTGAAACCATGAGGCGTGAAGGATATGAACTTGAGGTTTCAAAGCCGCAGGTAATTTATAAAAAAATTGACGGCAAAGTGTGCGAGCCTTATGAAGAGCTAACAATTGATGTTCACAAAGATTATATGGGAATCATCAGTGACGAAATTGGAAAACGCAAAGGAAAACTGATAAATATGCACACAGTAGGCGACACCGGAATAAGGCTTGTGTACAATATTTCAAGTCGAAATCTTATTGGTATACGAAGCAAACTTCTGACAAATACTCGCGGTACGGCAATCATGAACACTTATTTACTCGGCTACGAACCTGAAGGAACACAGATGGAAAGTATCAGAAACGGTGCTCTCGTTGCAACGCAAACCGGCACAACCCTAAGCTACGGACTTGCCAATGCTCAAGTGCGAGGCACGCTTTTTTATGGACCTGCCACAAACGTTTATGAGGGCATGGTCGTTGGCTTAAGTTCACAGGAAAAAGATATTGAAGTAAATGTTTGCAAAGGTAAAAAACTCACCAACAATCGTTCATCGGGCGAGGGCACAAAAGTTATACTTGAACCGCCAACTATTCTTAGCTTGGAACAATATTTGGATGTCATCGTAGATGATGAACTTCTTGAGGTTACGCCAAAAAATCTTCGACTTCGCAAAAAACATCTCACCCTTACACAGCGCAAAATTAACACTAGAAACGGCTAAGAACAAAAAATTCAAAACGTATATAATTACTATGATGAAAAAAAGTGCTAAATATTTAGATGGCGTACAGGTTATTACTTTGAAAACTCATTTTGATATACGTGGTTCATTTACGGAAATTTTCAGAAAAGAATGGTTTAAATCATTAACTCCAATCCAGTGGAATATCGTATTTTCCAAAAAAAATGCTCTGCGCGGGATGCGTGTCCATATCAAACACACAGATTATGTGGTAGTTTTTAAAGGTGAAGGTTTATACGTTTTAAGGGATCTGCGCCGCGGTTCACCAACCGAAGGAAAAAACTTCTATATAAAACTTAGCGGCCAACCAATTAAAAGTATCATTATCCCACCAGGCGTTGCCCACGGATTTTATTTTTTTAAAGACTCTGGCTATGCTTATGGAGTGGATTATTATCACAATGAAAAAGACGAACTGCGATTTCACTACCTTGATCCTGAATCATCATTCAGATGGCCCGCGAAAAAACCAATCATCGCAAAAAGAGATGCCGCCCTTCCACCGTTGAAAAAAATAATCAAAAAGATACCTGCCTGGAAACCCGTTTCAACAAAATTCCTATTGGCGAGCGACTAAGAAGGTTATACAAACGCCATGCTTTTGTGCTTCTGATTCTTGCAAAATTTTTTTCAAGAACTCGATTTTTTTTAAGTAACTCTTCAACCATATGAATTTTAGCTGTTACTATGGCGTTATTTCGTATTTCTTTTTCTAAAAACTCATGGCGATATTGTTTTATAAATGCAAGATTTTTTAGCTTTTTACTCCAACTCTCAAGCTCTTGTGCCCTTTTTTGTATCGACCACTTTCTTCTTGATGGAGAGGGAAAATAAAAAAGAGTCGGGACAAAACCGCTTACCGGTTTACACGCAGGGTGTGACAAAAACTGCTGCCACATGTAAAGATCGCTGTAAATTCCCTTTGGTGTAGTGCGCCAACCGTATGGCAATTTTCTATAAATAGATAAAGTATGTCCGACAAAACTTAAGGCGATAAAACTCACACCGGCAAGCATGAGATGTTGGTAATCCTTAAGAGACAAATCGATGAGACAGGGAACGACTTCACCATTTGCTTCTATCCGCGCAAGATACGTGTGACAAAAATTGCCATTTTTTAGTAACTTAAGCATTGTTTCGATATGATCCGGGAACATGAGATCATCATCAGATAGATAACATGCAATTTTGCCTTTTGCCTGTTTTAGCGCCTTGTGTCTATATATCTCTCCGTGTCTTTTATCCTTGGGGTTGTCAAAAAATTTGATTCGCTTATCCTTTTTGATGAATTTGCGAATAATTGCGCGCGTGTTATCTGGCACACCATCGCCAATAATAAAGAGTTCGATATCTTTGACTGTCTGATTTAGGATACTTGGAATTGAGTAGTTGAGGGTTATGCCGTGGTTGAATGTCGGCATGATGACGGTAGCTTTCATATTCCGGCCATAGATCGTAGTTCACTAATAACTTTTACTATCTCCATTCCTTCTTTAGCGCTGCTTTTCGGAGGTGGCCCAATCTTTTTTATATATCTTATAAAAGCATCAAGCTCTTCATGCAAAGGAAGTTTATTGTCTATAGGAATTTTCTTTTCATGAGGTTTGTGATTTTTTTTATCAGCTGTGATTATGCGAATATGATCAATATACGCATCATCAAGAACAACAATACCATTTTTGCAAAATAAAATCATCTGGCGTTTTTTATCTTTATATCGTGCAGAAACTTCAGCAATTTGCCAAGGAGTGCCACCAAGAAAAGCAATCATGCCTGTTGGGTATCCATTTTCAAGATCGGCAACAGCTTGTGTCGGCTTTAGCAACTTGCCAAAAATCTCAAATTCGATCGAGATATCATGAGGTAAGAGATGCCATATGGCATCAGAATCTTTGTGAGGATTTCCCCATCCAACACGCGTTGTTTTAAGTCCGATTACTTTTCCAAGTATTTTATTTTTTGCAATTTTTGCAAGCTCCAAAATGCCTGCGTGATAGCGCCACTTGTCCATAACAAAAACTGCGTCTGGACTTTTTTTGACGATCTCAATCGCGCTTTTCAAATCTGTTGTCAATGGTTTTTCAGTAAAGATCGGCTTCCCTGGAAAAAGATTTATCAATTCGTTTATAACTTCATCATGGACCGCACTTGGAGCTGCAACCACATATCCGTCTTGTAGTCCAAGTTCTTTTATAGTCGCAACAATTTTTGCAGCACCAAAATCCTGAGCTCTTTTTATTGATTCTGTAGATCTGACAACAACTGTGACCGCGCAGTGAAGACTAACCAGATCACGAAGTATATTTTTCCCCCAGTTTCCGCAGCCAACCATTCCAATACTTACTTTCGTCTTCATGACGACATTATATCAAGAACGGTTTCCAAATTTTTCCCACGGAAACTCTGGATTACCAAAATGCCTGAGTGCGGTTGGCGCATACGATATATGCAGTAGATTCAAACCATCAATAATACCTGCTACGGACAGATCTAAGATTTCACTAATACGATGTACGGTCTCATTCCACGTTCTATGTTCTGTCCCAAACGTCTCAATATAAATGCTGTCCGGTTCTGGTTGACCAATCGAGAACGAAAGACCAAGTTGAAATCTGTCAGCAAATCCTTCATCTACAAGTCGAGCTGCAATATACCGAGCTGCATACTTTCCTGATCTATCCACTTTGGAAGGATCTTTACCAGATAAAGCACCTCCACCATGAGGTGCTGCCCCACCGTAAGTTACCACATCAATCTTTCTTCCTACTTCTCCAGAATCTGCAAGAGGTCCCCATTTATCACACCATGGGCCGGCTCCATTGATTATGATTGGACCTGTAGCACTTAGTAATTCACGCTCTGAAATCGGAAGCTTGAACCCGAATTGATCTAAAACCGGGATTATAACTTCGTTATACAGGTCGTATCGAACATCAATAAGTCTATGGCGCGCATCATGAGCTGCGGCAAGAGTTACGTGAGTAATATCGGTTGGCTTTCCATTAATATAATTGACGCCAACCTGACTTTTCCCATCTGGTTTAAGCCAAGGAAATTTTTTTCTCGCTGCAGTCAAGCCTGCGGTAATTTCATGCGCACACTGTAGAGGAAGCGGCATGAGACTTAAATGTTCATTTGTCGCATATCCGAAACAAATACCCTGGTCTCCAGCCCCTTTTATTTTCCCGCCACCGTCGTTTACACCTGCCGCAATATTTTCAGATTGCTTGGTAATGTGAAAATTTAAGTCTGGAAGACCGTACCAAAATCCAGCATTTGGGTCGTCGTAACCTATCGTTTTTATTGTTTCTCTGACAACACCTTCATAATCCGGAACAATACCATCAGGTAGGGTTATTTCTCCTGCAAGCGATAACGTACCGCCCTCCTCATTACCTTTTACCAGACCATCGATCGCAACACGTACGTTTCCGCGGTTGATATATTCACTTTTTGGATCTCCAGTTTGACGCCATACTTCAAGCTGTTCGTCCAAACATGCATAAGCTGTATCCAAAATTTTATCTGCCATCACATCCATTAACATATCTGGATGACCCGGAGTCACAGATTCAGAAGAACGCACATTCCCCCCTGCCAGTGCCTGTGTTTTCCATCGCGGACACTCTTGTACTGAAATAGACATAGGTATAAATAATTAATTAATAATTGACATAAAAAAAACCTCTCCTGAATTGAGAGGTTATATTTCTTTATCTGAAAAAACAGATCTAATCCTTCCCTAATTCAGGGTTGGGTGGAGCACCGTATCGACAAGACCGGTTGCTGGATGGATCAACGAGCCAATTCTCTACCCATCACTCTAGATTTTTTCCAATTACTGCATTCTAGTATATGCTCTTTGAGATTATTGTCAAGCAGATTTTTCATGAGTCTTTGACGACAGCCGTACAAAATTTACATCGTTTTGCTTTAAGCGGAATGAGACTCAAACACTCGGGACAGGCTTTTTCGGACGGATCTAATTTTTCTCCGCTTTTGAGCCTCTTCATAATACTGTTCATAGGCAAGACCACCAAAAAATATATGACTGAGGAGATGATCAAAAATGATATTAAGGCATTGAAAAAGTCACCGACCAGGAACTCACTTTTATTGATGGTAAAAACAATATTGGAAAAATCCGGCTGGCCGCCTATTGCTCCAATAAGAGGAGTGATGAGATCTTTGACAAGCGCGTTCACGATTGCGCCAAACGTGCTTCCGATAACTACGGCAACCGCAAGATCAACTACATTCCCCCTAAGTAAAAAATCCCGGAATCCTTTTAACATAAAAACATTATATTATTTTTTCCACTTCGAAACTTCAAGATCTACCCTATGACCTCTGAAATTTACTCCTTCAGCAATCAACATCTTTTTCTTTGTAGATAGACCATTACCTGCAGAATAACCGGTAAGATTTCCGTTTGCGGAAACTACTCGATGACATGGCGTGTTTGGGGCGTCAGGATTTATCTTCATGAACACTCCTACCGCTCTAGCCGCTCGCGGACTCCCTGCAAGTCGTGCAAGCTGTCCATATGTTGCCACTTTCCCTTTTGGAATTTGTCTCGTAAGTTTATAAACTTTTTCTTTGAATGTTGTTAAGGTCATTGACGAAATTATATCAATATTTTAAAAGGGTTAAAATCCTGCACTATTTTCCTTCTTCCCAAGGAGTCATGAGTTGGAAATAATTTCCATCGGGATCTGCAAACGTAGCAATCAATCCGCCGCCCATTTCGTACGGTTCTTTTATTACCTTGGCGCCCAACTTCTTGATTCTTTCAAATTCCTCTTTAACCTCTTTCGTTTCAAAATTGTACATTACTCGACCCGGATCTTTCGTTTTTCCTTTCATTTCTGAATGTTCTCCGATTGTGATAAATGTACTTCCAATTTTCCATCCATGCCAATTACTCTCCGACCAATCTGCTTTTTTACCGAATACTTTTTCATAAAATTCTGCCATTTCTTTTGGCTGCATTGTACCGACCATGATTGAGTTTAGATTTAACATATGAGGAGATTATATCGAAGTAATATGAAAATTGAATAAGAATATATTTGAATTAAGCCTCATGCAAAATAATTCATGATAAGTTGAAAACCGCGCGCGAACATTTCCTGATATTGAGGAATCACAAGACGAGTTACAAACCGTCCACCTGAAGTAATACGCACTGCAAAAGCGGTATCATGCAGTACAAACTAATCCGTTTCGTACTCCTATCAATTCTTGACTTTCCGGCAACCAGTCTGGATTTTTTACCAACATGGAAAGGTTGGCGGCATTTGAGGAAGTACCCGGAATCCATTTTTTAAAGCCGAAAACCTGTTCGTTATCCCATACTCTGGCAACTAGAATTCCTTCAGGAGATAGAATTTCTTTTCCATTCATATTACCGCTCTGAACAAATCCAAAAACTTTTTCGAAATTTGGCTCATATGCAGCGCACGTTGGTCTTTCTAAGACATATAAAGAGTCTATTTGTCTGACTTTACGATCTGTTTCTATATAAGACATATTGGGGGGAATTTATAAAATTTGGAGGTTGGAAAAAGAAGGCAAATCTTCACAAACCATTATTCTGGTTTGTTTCGGAGACAACAAAACGAAGATGGAAATCGTTCAAAATTCAGAGTCATTAATAAAAGTATACAGAAAATTATTGTAGTGGAGATGTTAAAATAAAAACTCTCTATTCTGAAAAAGGTAAAGATATTAAGAAGAGAGTTAAAAATGGTAGATGGATAAAATTATGAAAAATATAAAAAAAATATCTTACGACTCTGACACCGATATCTTTTGGATCTTACTCAAAAGTAGACCAAGTGAATACTATAAAGAACCTGCGCCATGGATCAGGATAGAGTTTGATAAAAATTCTAATGTTATGGGTATCGAAATAGAAAATTTTTCAAGTCTTTATAAATCAGATGTTGTTAAAAATCTAAAAAAAGATTTTGATCTCCCATTTAATTTAAAAATCGGTAAAAGTGTTTGATCGTTCAAATAAAAAAGGCTGGGGTTTTTGAAAAATAACTCTATATTGATATTTGATCATCGGTAAAATCTAAGCCGACATAATGACTCTCTCTAAATAAATATTCAAACCTGAATCTAGATATGAATATTATATTTTTACTACAAAAAACCCAACAAGAATTTAATTGTTTAATCCAAAAAGACCACTTTTAATAAGAGTTTTCACTACTTTTTTCATATACAAAAAATCATTTTTATCAATATTGATTTGCCTGGGAAGACTTTTGTCCTTGGCATTTAAATTGTCTAAAGAAATTACCTGAACACCTTCATCATTATAGTCGACCAAGTATGGATTAATCTGCCATTTATGTGCATGGTCTCTTAGCCACATTATTCTATATAACCGATCCTCATTTTGGATTTTTTCTAATAGAGGAAGGTATTGATAATACGGCATATTTGCTTTTATTTTCTTTAGCAAATCACGTCTTACATCATAAGGATCTAATTTTAAAGTTTTGACATTTACATATTGAAGAACATAATCCCAAACAGACCATAACTCCCAGAAATATGCTCTTAAGTGAAATACAATCTTGTTAAACTCATTCCTTTTAGGATGGGCAAAAAGGAACGCCAGCTCTTCATGATACTTTGCTCCTTCTAATGCGGTCTTAATATATTTAAAGTAACTATTTATCATCTATGTATTTTATCAAGAGACGTATGGTTTCCGGGTGCAACAATGTTTTTTAAACCACTATCTCGCACCTTGTCTCAACAAAGAAAGTCATTTCTTTATAGTCTCACTATTTTTGCCAATCTTATAACAAACCAACACATTCTCAAACTTCCTCGTCTTAAGGAAATTTCTTCTTTCAATACACAGGCACTTTCTTCAAATCAGTTTTTACAATACTACCTCGCAATATATATCAACCCCGCGATTCCGATCACCGCTGCTGCCCATTTATAATACATATGCTTGCGTTCTTTGAGATAAAAATAGGCAGCAATTACGACTGCGACCGACATAAAATTTGTTGCGACACTGATTATCGATGCGCTTGTACTCTTTAGGGCTATTATAAAAACGATAGCTTTAAAAGCATTCACGCTTCCCCACACAATCAAAGTGTTTCTGGTTTCTGTATCTTTATTAAATAGTTTAAATACATTTTTAATTTCTTTTCCTGCCAATAGTACCGACCAAATGATCTGTGACCCCCAGCCGTATATTAGGTAAGCTCCAAAATCAATTCTGCTCAACATAAAGCGTTCGTATGCTATTGCGACACCAAAAATAGCCGCAGTCAGTATACACATTAGAATGCCATTTGAATCAGCACGATTATGCTTCTTTAGCTGCGATGATGCGGCAAGAACTCCGGAAAAAATTAATAATCCTGCTCCGAACCACTGCATCCCCTTTAAATTTTCATGAAGAAATGGGATTGCAATAATTAGGGTAAATACAGGGCTTAGGTTATTAATGACTGCAAAAATACCAACGTCTACTTTTTTGTTTGCATGAAAGGCAACAAGGGCACCGATTGGCCAAATGATGCTTCCTATGAATAAAAATAATAAATTAAGCACACCGACATTCAAGTTATGAGGAAAGACAAAACTTAAAATTATTGTTGTAGGCAAAAGGAAAAATATGAAAAAAATAGCGTTAATCAGACGGTTATGATCGCCAAGTTTTTGAGCTAATACTCGACGCAGTATGTAGTTAATGACACCAAAGAGAAAGTAGAAAGAGATGAGTAATTGCCACATGTATGACAATTATAATAAATCCGATAATCAACTGGGTTGTTCATCAAATCAATCTTACTCATCGCCCGATTAATCCAGAAGTAACCTAATACTGCCCTAATATTTTTAAGAAAACTATATAATTGAGAAGAACTATATTATAAATCCTTACTTATGAGGATAACCAAGTTTGTACATTTTCCGAAAATTAACAAGGATGTATTTCTTTGGGGACTATATGATTTTGCCAATACTCCATTAACTGCCGCCATGGGAGGCCTTTTCCTTGCCCAGTGGATAGTAATAGATAATGGGATAGATGATATTTGGTATGGCGGAATTTTTACCTTATCAACAATTCTGCTTCTTTTGACATCGCCTTTTTTGGGAGCATGGTCAGACAAAACTGGTAAAAGGATCCCTTTTATTAAGCAAAACACTTTCGCTTTGGTATTAATTGGTAGTCTACTTGGGTTGGTTACAGTTTCTTCGATACCAAGGATTCCTAAAGTCATTCTAGCCTTGGGATTGTTTTTTCTTCTTCAGTACTTTTATCAAGTAAGTCTCATTTTTTATAACGCTCTTATGAAGTCGTTATCGAAACCAGAAACGATAGGAAAGGTTTCAGGCATAGGCCAAGCTTTTGGCGAAGTTGGCTGGCTTCTTGGGCCTGCATTGTTACTCCCTTTTGCAACTAAACAAATAACTCTTTTTGGCGAACCAGGACGAGGACAGGTTTTTTTTCCTGCAATTTTAGTTCTAATTCTTTTAGGATTGCCTATGGTTTTTTGGCTCAAGGAGAAGGAACCAAAAAAAAATTATAGGATAGACCTGAAGGGTGTTTACATGGAAACGATTACAAATTTTAGATCATTAATTCAAAAGAACAAAAATATAACTACTTTTTTGATTTCGTTCATGTTTGTATCAGATGCACTTTTAACAGTGACTTTATATTTTGCCATCTATTTAGATCAAATTTTTAAAATTCCCGACACGCAGAAATATATAGCTTTGGCCTTAATGGAGATTGTTGCTATACCTAGTGCTTATATTATAGGCAGGATTGGCGATAGGTATGGAATAAAAAAAGTGCTTATGCTTTCGTGTGTTAATCTGATTTTAGTATTTTTTCTTATATCGTTCACTTCTTCAATCTCATTTATGTACATACTTGCGTCATTCATTGGATTAGGTATTGCCGGTTTTTACACTGCGTCTCGAGCCTTACTCATTAAAATTGCTCCTGCTCCACAGCTTGCTGAGTATTTTGGTTTTTATTCAACTTTTCAGAAGTTTGCCTCGATAATTGGCCCACTTACATGGGGAGGAATAACGCTGTTACTGAAAGATTATGGTGTAGTAAGATACCGTATAGCTATGTTTGCACTGGCTTTCTTGATGTTGATAGGGACACTAATTCTTATTCGTGTTAAAGAAAAGAGAGCTTTCAGCTAAAAGTTGAATCACATCTTTGGTTGGAGCATCCCCACTCTGTTTCCTTCGGTGTCAATAAACGACACATAAAGCCCTACTCCTGGAATATCATCTGGCTCTCCGGCTTTCTGGCCGCCAAGTATTTTACCACCTGCTTTTTTCACTTTTTTCATAGCCTCTCGCATATCATCAACAGAAATAACTACCGAAGGATGTTGCATGCCGGGTTTTGCACTATCATATTCAAAAAATCCTCCATTTATTGTCCCTGGCTTTTTTACCATACCCTTTTTATCGGTTTCTGTAGTTGAAGCCAAAATATAGTTTCCCATTTCCGGTCCCATCTGCTGCATGCCCCAGTCAAAAGCCTGTTTATAAAACTTCGCAACACGTTTTTTGTCCTTTGAAGGCATCTCAAAGTGGACAACAGGATTCATTTTTTTCATATGTTTTTATTGTGAAAATTAATAATTATTAAAGTGACTTTTCCAGCTTGTCAAAACTCTCGTTCCATCCCTGATCCATACCTTTCCTATGTTCATCAGGAATATCTTTGATACCTTCGTGCTTTAGAGTCATTTTTGTTTTGCCATCCGGCATTTCTTCAAAAGTCACTGTAACCAGCATCTCAAGCGGCATGCCTTTCATTCCATAATGCTCCGAGGAGACGATATTTCCTTTTTCATCTGAAAATGAATCAGTGACAACGATCTTTTCCATAGGAACAATTTCTTTATATGTGCCCGTGCTCCAAAAATCCTTGCCACTAAAATCGCCCGCGATCCCGCGCATACAACCCAAAAACTTGCCACCTACTCTAAAATCGATTTTAATGACAGGAGCGGTGAAAATTTTTGGCCCCCACCATTTTTTATAAAGTTCAGGATCGCTCCAAGCTTTCCAAACAAGTTCCCGCGGAGCATCGAAAATGCGTTCGATTTTTAATACATTATCATTATTTGTGTTTTCCATATTTTTTTATGAATTAGTAATTATTTCTTTAATTATTGCAAGCTGCTAGTGCATAAAAGTAAGAGTTCTGATAGAAAAGTGCGAAGAGTTTAGTAGTGGTTTATTGGCATAGCTTATTTACTATGCATAATGCATCTTGACATATTGCAAATTGTTTGCAATAATTGTTTTGTTTTACCTATGGATATACAAAAATTACTAAAAAATAACGGATATAGGGTCACCACCGAAAGACAGCATGTAATAAACGTTATTAATGAGCACCCTTTAACCGTGCAGGAAATTTATAATGAGTTAAAAAAAGGGCAGTTTGATATTGATCTTGCTTCCGTATACCGCTCCTTGAATCTTTTTGTAAAACTGGGTATCGTGCGCGCTCTTGAGTTGGGTGAAGGAAAAAAACGTTACGAATTGGTTGAAGAACACAATCACCATCACCACCTTGTATGCAATAACTGCGGAAGCATTGAGAACATCACAATGAATGAAAATTATTTATTAAAGGCAATTGATAAAAAATCCAAGTTTAAAATTGATCATCATCATTTAGAATTTTTTGGCCGGTGTGCAAACTGCCAATGATATGAACAAAACAATCCTCTTTTTTATACTCGGCCTTATTTTAATAACAGTTGTCAGTTTTTTATTTAAAGCTGGCTTACTAAAAAGTCCGTCTCCAAATGGTAATAAATCCAATAAAATTCAGGTGGTAACCTCGTTTTATCCCCTCTATTTCTTTGCTTCAAAGGTCGGAGGAGATAAGGCAGATGTATTCAATGTTACTCCGGCAAGCGCCGAACCTCATGATTATGAACCTACCGCACAGGAAATTGTTCGTATCCAAAATAGTCAATTACTTATCTTGAATGGCGGCGTTGAGCCATGGGGTGATAAAATAAAAGATGAGCTAAGTGATAAAAATACCGTTGTGGTGATCGCAGGAGAAGGATTACTTACGCAACAGATTTTAGAGGAAGGAAAAACAAAAGAGGACCCGCACATATGGCTTTCTCCACGTCTTGCCAAACAGGAAGTAAATAAAATACTGGAAGGATTCAAAAAAGCAGATCAGCAAAACTCAAAATATTATGAAACTAACGCTCAAATATTGAACGAACAGCTAGATGAGCTGAACATGCAGTACAAAAAAAGTTTGGCAAACTGTCAAAAGAAAGACTTTATTACATCTCATGCAGCATTTGGCTATCTGGCTCATGAATATGGTCTTAATCAGGTAGCAATTACTGGCGTTTCTCCTGACGAGGAACCCTCGGCGCAGAAACTGGCTGAGCTTGCAGATTTTGTAACGAAAAATAATATCAAATATATTTTCTTTGAAAGTCTCGTCAGCCCTAAATTATCTCAAACTCTTGCCCTGGAAACGGGAACAAAAACGCTAGTCCTTGATCCTTTGGAAGGTATTCCTCAAGAGGAAATGCAAAAAGGAAGCACTTATATGAGTATCATGCAGATTAATTTAAATAATTTACAGACAGCACTTGAATGCATAAAGTAGACCATACAAAAAACATAATCGAGGTAAAAAATGTTTCCTTTTCTTATGGAGATCAACAGGTCTTAAAGGATATCAGCCTAAATATTCACCAAGGAGACTATCTTGGTATTATTGGCCCAAACGGCGGAGGGAAAACTACACTTCTGAAAATCATGCTTGGTTTACTGAAGCCATCACGCGGGACCGTTTCAATGTTCGGTCAAGATATTTGTTGCTTTAAGCACTGGTCAAAAATTGGGTATGTCCCACAAAATGCAGTACGATTTGATACCAGTTTTCCGGCGACAGTTGAGGAGATTGTCACCATGGGTCTTTATGGAAAAAAAGGTTTATTCGGTAGTCTAAACAACAAGGATAAAGATAAAATCCGTGAAGTTCTTGAACAAGTTGAGATGACTCCATTTAGAAAACGTCTGATCGGAGATCTGTCGGGTGGACAGCAGCAGCGGGTTTTTATTGCAAGAGCACTCGTTAGCGATCCTGAGGTACTCTTCCTTGATGAACCTACAGTTGGAGTCGATGTTAAGACACAAGAAAATTTCTATGCCTTACTTAACTTACTGAACGTGAAGTATAACCTTACTTTCATACTGGTTTCCCATGAATTGGATATTGTAGTTCAAGAGGCAACAGAGGTTGCCTGTATTAATCAAACATTGGTCTATCATGGTGCACCGAAAGATTTTATGAAAGGTGATTACTTATCAAAGTTATACGGCAAAGAGTTGAAATTTATTGTTCACGATCATTAATATGCTTGATATTTTTAACTATAGCTTTATTGTGAGGGGTCTTGAAGCGGGCATCATTATTGCTATCATTGCTCCGCTCATAGGTATATTTCTCGTTTTACGAAGATATTCGCTTATCGCAGACACACTAGCGCATGTTTCCCTTGCGGGTGTAGCTATCGGTCTGCTATTTAAAATCAATCCTGTCATTACAGCTATTATTGCCTCAGTACTATCGTCATTTGGAATTGAACGACTGAGGCTGTCAAAAAAAGTATACGGAGAGTCGGCATTAGCAATATTTTTATCTGGAAGTTTGGCATCGGCAGTGGTCATACTTGGATTGGCTCACGGGTTCAATGTCGATCTTTTCAGCTATTTGTTTGGGAGCATCGTGACTGTTAAACAATCGGAAGTATATACTATTGCAATTGTAGGTTTGTTTGTGATAGCAACAGTTTTTATATTTTATAAACAACTCATATATGTAACATTCGATGAAGACGCAGCGAAGATAAGCGGTATTCCGACTCGATTCGTAAACACTCTCCTCATACTCCTCTCGTCATTAACAGTCGCACTTGCTATTCCTGTTATTGGCGTGCTTCTGACATCTGCACTTATTGTTATACCTGTCGTAACAGCGCTTCAATTTAAAAAAAGTTTTAAACGAACAATTATTATTGCAGAAATCATCTCTATTTTCTCGGTAATAGCTGGGATATTCCTTTCCTATTATTTCAATCTTGCGACCGGAGGAACTATTGTACTCATCAATCTAGTAATATTTTGCTTGGTTTACTTATTCTTAGGCTTATAACTGAAAGGAATGGATAGCATTTGACACCAGCTTCTTTGATATAATTGGTACGTGGTAAACATAAGATCAGCTAATAAAAATGAGGTGAAAGACCTTCAAGGTCTAAATAATGAAGTGTTTCTTGATAACCAAAAGTACGACTCAGATTTAGATATGAATTGGCCGCAGTCAGATAAAGGAAAAGAATATTTCACTAAATTACTCCATAACCCTAGTGCTTGTTGTCTGATTGCAGAGGAAAATGGTAGGAAAATAGGTTATATAGCAGCTGGACCAAAAGTAATAACCTATCGTAAAAGTAAATACATGGAGATTGAAAATATGGGAGTAATTCCAGAGTATCGTTCAAAAGGTATAGGAACTATGTTAATAAATGAATGTTTGAAGTGGGCAAAATCTCAACGGTTTCAAAAAGTATTTGTGAATGCTTATTTTGATAACAGAATGGCTGTAAAGTTTTATAAAAAAAATGGATTTTCAAAAATAGACGTCAGTTTGGAAAGAGATCTTTAAAATCCTAAAAATCCATAGAAACTGTGGATTTACCCGTAAAACTGGATAATGATCAAACGTACGAGTGGTCTTATAAGAATTAGGACAAAATTCCCGAAAAAAGTACAACGAGTATAAGAGCTGTAATTACAGCAAAAATAGCTACGGTTTTAAGAAAAAGATTTACTGCGGCTTTTTTCTTTCCATCAAAATAAAGCTGTGCTGGTTCATAACCAAACACATAGCCCATCACGGCAGCAGAAAGTGTAAAGAGTGAAACGATGGCAAGGGGTGCTATAAAAGTATTGGGATCCTTCACCATTTTGGTCCCAAAATCCATCACAAAAACGATAAAAGCTATATAAGTTGTGGCAGTAAGAGCATTGATAAGAGGATTTTTAGTCATAGATAGATTGAGTATATTGATAAATGCTATTATAAAGATTATATCTTAACAAAAGAAAGGAGGTGATATGAGATGTATAAACGAATCATTGTATTAGGAATCGCCATCGTTGCAACGTTTTTATCAACAGCTCCAGCATTGGCAAGTTCAGGATTTCCATGGCGTGAAGAGGTCAATAAACAACAGTGCGGCGCTGTGGGAAGTTCTCTTGTTGATATCGATCAAAACGTCATAAACGATGCAGACTCGGGTGAGGCCGGTAATTACTGGGCTTTTGATAGATACCATCGCGCAATCAAAGTATTTGCAACAGCTGTGCCAAATACATACTGTGCAATTGTCAAATATGATGGCTTCTATGATGGCCAAGCAGGTCAAACAAGTCCAGGAAATACTGGAACGCTGACCGGTGTGGAAGATGAGGCATTTGCAGGTGGATATCGCGCAATAATAACCGGTGCATTACTCGCGGATCCAGCGTGGAAAAAGTATGGAAAAGTTGGGACAACAGACTATCAATGTGACCTTTCGGGAAACTGCCCGGGTCGCGTAGATTGGGTCGCCCAATATTTTGAACCGACGTATGGATTTTCTTACGGATGGTGGGGATGGATATATTACGGTCGCGGAAATCGTGGTAACTGGATCAATTCAGTAGACGGGAACTCTGGAGACATTCTCTAGATTTTCTTTCAACCAAATAACCCACTAGAAAAACTGGTGGGTTATTTTTATTTTGGTTGATACCAGGAAGACTCCTAAAAATGCCGACCTATCATCAGCCTTTTTTTATAACGTAGTTACTATATACTGATAAGTGTGCTTCAAGTAAAATTAAAAACTAGTGTAATATTGCTTTTAGTTGGACTTTTTCTCTCAATTTCTTCATTTTCATACGCCGCAAATAACCGCGATAATCTTAAAAATACAGCAACGCCGACAAAAAGTAATCCTTTACCCAGCTTGCGTGTAAACGGAAATGTCCTTAAAGACTCACAAGGCAAGACGGTCGTATTGCGAGGCGTGAACCGGTCGGGAACTGAATATATGTGCGCGCAAGGACGGGGAATCATGGACGGACCTTCAGATGAAGCTTCTGTACAAGCAATTGCCAGTTGGCATGTCAACGCTGTCAGAATACCACTTAACGAACATTGTTGGCTTGGTCTTAGTGATATTTCACCCCAATATGGCGGTAATAATTACCGCCAAGCTATTAAAAATTACGTCAGTCTGTTAAACCAGTACGGAATTTATGCCATACTCGATTTGCATTGGAGCGGCGCCACTCTTGGTCAAACGTCCAATGAAGCCATGCCAAACAGTACTTATTCTCTTTCTTTCTGGCAAAGCGTTACTTCCGCTTTCAAAAATAATCCAGGTGTACTTTTTGACCTGTTCAATGAACCGCATCCAGACAATAATCAGGATACTACATCAGGGTGGAGCTGTTGGGCAAATGGAGGAAAATGCTCAGGAGTTTCTTATAAAACAGTTGGAGTGAAACAACTGGTTAAAAAGATACGAAGTCTTGGAGCGCAAAATGTCATTATGCTCGGAGGATTGCGATACGCAAACAGTCTTTCCCAGTGGCTAAAATATAAACCGAGTGACCCGCTAAATAATCTGGTGGCGTCATGGCATATTTATCCTAACGGCAATCAATGTAATACGACAGCTTGTTATGATACAACTTTAATTCCTGTAATTGATAAAGTGCCACTCGTTGCAGGGGAAGTTGGGGAAAGTGTCGATGGTAATGTGTGTAGCGTCGACGAAACGAACACTGTCCTTAACTGGCTTGATAAGCATAATTCCGGATATCTTGCTTGGACATGGGATACATGGAGTACGGACTGTGGAAATTGGTCTTTAATCACAAATTATGACGGTACCCCCAAACTCCCTAACGGAACAAACTATAAAGACCACTTATCAGCAATAAACGATTAACCTTTCCCACAAATATTTCCAAAAGAGTCTCTCTGTTATTTTACTGTAAATCTTTCTTTTTCTCTTCAAACTCCTTTTTATTGATTTCTCCACGAGAATACCGCTCTTTCAAAATATCAAACGGTGTTCTATGTTCTTGCTGTTGCCCCGACGTTCCAAGATAACGGACTAAAGCAACTACACCAAGAATAAGCAGTATCCAGAAAAGTAACATTGGTATCCATCCCAAAATACCAAACCCATTCCATCCGTAGCCCATCATAGAATTTTCACCTCCCTTCGTCCCGCCGAATCCCGATGGCCATCGGGAGAAGGCGGATCCCATCATCCACATCATTGGCATAAAACCTAAACCATTTGAAGGAACTTGAGCAGAAGTGTCACAGCCGCTTAATCGCTTGCCTATTACAATATGCATTTGTTCCTCTCCTTCTTCACCCATCATGCTCGTCATCATCTGATTCATTGCGGCGTGTCTTTGAGTATTACCGATTGATTGACCCATAAAGTATTCGCCAAGCGAATCATACTGTTCATCGCTGAGATTTTTGCATTCAAGCTCTTTTGCTTGCAATTTATCCCAGATTTCTTTTCCCTCTACTTCTTCTTGGGCTGTGTGGTCATCAGAGATTACAGACGATGATGAACTTGTCCAGTTGTCCATCATGCCTTGCGCAAAAATTGCAGGTGAGGTTAGTAACAAAATGAAGAAGAGAATAGGAATTATGAAAAAAATTTTCATAATCAAAATGTCAATACTTTATTGCTTTCAGCGACCAAAGTGTATAAATCTTCAAGTTCGCCTATAGGACAAGCTTCTGTGCTTTCTCGCTTCCGTAATTTCATGCAAGTGCCACAGGCTACAATCTTTGCTTTATCAGATTTAAGAAACGTTTCAATTTGAGCCATAATATTGAACTTTTCGGAACTTGATTTATCGTATTCCACCCCTTCTCCCAGTAAAAATATACTTACCTCATCTCCCTTTTTGAGAGCAAGATTGGCAAGACGCAGGGCATTCCAATTTGTTTCTACATTATTACTTGAAAGAATGATGGTTAATTTCATAAAATGAGTATAACATTTTATATATGCTTGACATTTTACATGTAATTGTCCTTAAGCATTTTCTTAGCAGATATACATAAATAGTGTCTTTATGGTCCTTAACATTGAAAAATGGTATATTTAATTATATGCCTAGATATTTAATCGAGGTTTTGCATGATAATAATAAACAAGCTTGTAATGAAGCAATAAGAGTATTCAAAACGACTGGATCACATTTCTTAACCAATGCAGACTGGGGTTGTTCGGATGATATTCATAAAGCGTGGATAATGGCTGATTTAGATAATAAAGAAGAAGCTTTATTTATTGTCCCTCCGTCGTTTAGACAAAAAGCTAAAGTAATAACAATACACAAATACGCCTTCGAGTCTGTAAAAGAATCCTTCAAAGACCATAAGGTTTAGTTGAGATTGGCAAGCTCCCCTTGGTAAACGCATTTAAGAATCGGGAAATTGAGTTTGAGTTTAGTCTACAAAACATCCAAACAGTATTTGAGACGTTCCAAGCACAGCCCACTTTTACATAATACAAGATAGTCGCTTGCTCCTCGTCCGACCGACAATCCCGCAGAGGGCAGGGAACAAGTGGCGAGATCAGTCCTCAACTCACCGCTTTCTTCACGAGCGCGGTGATCTTCGCTTCTTCGGCGGCACTTAACTTCTTCAGTGCGAAGGAGGTTGGCCACATGGCGCCTTCGTCGAGGTTCGCCTCATCGCTGAAGCCGAACGTCGCGTACCTAGCTTTGAACTTGTGTGCGCTTTGGAAGAAGCATACGACCTTGGCGTTTTTATTAGCGTACGCGGGCATCCCGTACCAGGTTTTAGGCGTGAGGGATGGTGCGCTGGCTTTGATGATGACATGAAGTCGCTTGGCCATGGTGCGATCCGATTCCGGCATCTTTGCGATCGCCTCAAGAACATCACTTTCCCCTTGAGCTTTATTCTTGTTTGACCGCGCTTCCGCCCTCAGCTCTTGGGCGCGCTCCTTCATAGCGACTCGTTCCTCATCCATGAATCCCTTGAAATTCTTGTTAACAACTTGCTTATTTTTCATTTATTTTCACCGCCTTCTTTTATTATAAATACCACAAACTTGTCGAATTGCTTATTCAATCCCTTTTCCATACCAGCGACTGCAAATTCTGAATCACCTTGTTCTGGTGACAACTCCTGCCTCGCCGGCAGGCGGGCCTTTTTATTGCTATTAATGTTGTTCATACTTTTATATTACCTCTAAAGTGAGCTTATATCTACTTACAATTTCTTTTTCTTCTTTGGCTTTGGCTCGCTAGACTGGACAGTTATCGAACTTTTGATTGGATTAATTATGGTGAAAATATTGAAAAATTAGAACAGGAAAGTAATAACTTGTTAGGTACATATTGATTTACCCTACAACTTATTCCCCTAAGATCTGCTGAAAGTTCGCTATAGGCGACGATTTTAGAAGTTTAATATAAAACAATCTTCTTAGGCCACGGCTCTTTTTGACACTGTGTCCACACATCGTCGATAAATGTTAAAGAGAAAAGCATTTGGAACCGATGGGACCAAATTGAACCCTTTTCGTTAAAAATATATATCGCTCCTTTCTTTTTTATCCATCCAAATAAGTTCATTAAAACCAGCAACAACTTATAATCTTTTTCCAAATCCCGGCTAAATATCTGCTTATACTTCTGGGAATCAATCCTTGCATTGTATATTTGCCAATATAACCAATGTAAACGTCTAAATTTAGCTGTTGTTTGAAGAATAATTGACGGTTTTGTTCTTTTAAGTTTATTGTATTCCCCAACAGAAAATGTATTAAACCAAAACTCTCCATCGACTTTCGACCCTGCCCCGGGGCCAAAACCTACATAACTTTCTCTTGTCACTGTTGTATAAGCAGACGCATTTTCTTTTGTAAAACTCCAAACTGATGTACGCTTAAATCCTTTGGCAATACAAATTTCAGCTATAGATTTTTGAGCCTTTAATCTTTTTCTATCTTTATATTCTTCCAATTTTCCTTCTCTGACAAGACTTCCAAAATAAGTATGCTCGAAAGTAATCAAAGGATAGGCCGATATGTGATCAATACCCAATGAAATACACCGCTTCACATCATTAATTGAATCTTTTATCTCTTGACCAGGAATTCCGTAAATAATGTTAACATCCAGGCAGTCAAACCCTACTTTTTTAGCATTTTGTATTGCTTGTTCGGCCTGTTTACCATCATAAATTCTAGCCATTTTTTTCAAAAGGTCGTCCCTAAAAGTTTCAATCCCTAAACTTATCCTATTGACACCATACCCTTTTAATAACCGAAGTAATTCAATCGAAGCATCCCTGGGATGCACTTCTACTCCTATCTCTACCTCCTTTACAAATTTAGATTTTATCTGAGAAATAACATCATTAATAATCTCAGGGGCCATGCTCGGGGTGCCACCACCAAAATAAAGCGTTTTTATTAACGGTATATCTCTTTGTTTTAAATAGTATTTCAATTCTCTATTTAATGCCTTTCTGAATGAATTATAGCTATTGTTTTCAAACAAAATTTTATTGTAAGGACAATGAACACATATGCTCCTGCAAAAAGGAACATGAATATATATATTCGGACTTTTGTAATGAGTCAACCTTTCTTTATTGCCAAATTGTCTAAAAACAAACGGATAGCCTTCATTACCCACGGCTAAATAATAAATAAATCGTCTGACTAATTTTGCAGGAGAACTATGACGCAAAAATTGGAATGGGATACTGATATCAAAACTTGGTTCTTTAACCATATTTTGTAACCCCATAGCAAATAGTATATCAGAGCAATAATTGAAGATTAAAACTGCAGCTCGAGAATCGTAACTCTAATATAACCAGTCAATTCGTGCGTATTTTCAAGGTTTTTGAGGATTTTAGGTTTATCAACCAACTGCGGGAAGAGATGGAAAAAGTACAGCCAGTCACACTTCATATTGCATAACGATAATAATATATTGACAATCGATAAGTAACATGATAAGATACTTTTATCTAATAAAAAGTTAGGTATTTTTATGAAAAAAGGTTCAACATTATTCTTGAAAGTTGTTATTTTACTTATCGCAATCAGCGTACTTGCTGGTTTGATTTGGTTTCCTCAAACTGAAGGAAGAGCTACGAATCTAGATCTCATCAGTATTTATAAAGATCCGTTTATTATCTACGGCTTTATAGCTTCAATCCCATTTTTTGTGGCACTCTATCAAGCTATTAAACTATTAGGTTATGTTGATAAAAATAAAGTTTTCTCCCAAGCTGCTGTTAAAGCTGTCAGGAATATAAAATACTGTGCACTAGCTATTATTGGATTTCTGGTGGTGGCTATCCTTTATATTCGAGTGATGGCTCAAGGTGACGATCCTGCTGGCCCAACTATGATGGGGTTTGTAGTTATTTTTACTTCCGTAGTGATTGCTACAGCAGTTGGCGTTTTTCAAAAACTTCTACAAAATGCGGTAGACATAAAATCAGTAAATGATTTAACAGTATGAGGTGCAATTATGGCAATAATAATCAATCTCGACGTGATGCTGGCAAAGCGAAAAATGAGTGTCACTGAACTTACAGAAAGAGTTGGTATAACCATGGCTAATCTTTCTATCTTGAAAAATGGAAAAGCAAAGGCTATCCGTTTTTCGACGTTGGAGGCGATTTGCAAAGCGTTAGAGTGTCAACCTGGAGATATTTTAGAATACAGAAATGACAAAAACGCTTAAAGTTATATTAGTTACTGATAGGGTTTTATAGATACAAGGCTAAAATATCAGTGCTCCCCGATGTT
>Ga0209541_10001919_pt1 | contig 40376 bp, 55 predicted proteins | sample RifCSPlowO2_01_FD_184027 | JGI IMG/M metagenome (GOLD analysis project Ga0209541, IMG submission 184027) | Groundwater microbial communities from Rifle, Colorado - Rifle CSP2_plank lowO2_0.1 (SPAdes) (version 2) | ecosystem: Environmental > Aquatic > Deep subsurface > Groundwater | place...
TTTATTTCTAACAATATTATTCAAAGGGAGCTAGACAGCAGCCCCTTTGAATACAGTAAATATAGAGAGAACTGGCTCATTCTAAATAAATTTTTCGGAGAAAACATGGAATACAAACACAGCAGAAGCTCTGTTGGAGCAAATAAAAAACACATTCAGCTGACACCAAAATATCGGTATCATATGATGCAAAAAGAAAAATTAAAAGTCATGTGCAGAGTTGCGATTGAGGAAGCATGCAAGCGGCATAAGATAGAAATCATTATTTTGAAAGTGTTGAACGAACATGCGCATTTGATTGTTGATTGTCCTCGGACAATTTCACAATCCTATTTGATGCAGATAATCAAAGGATTGTCGTCGTACATTTTTTTTCGATTGTGTCCAGCGTTGCGAAAGCGATATCCCGACGGACATTTCTGGACAGAAGGATATTTTTGCGACGGTGTTGGTAACAGCAATTTCGCTCTTACTTACATCACAGAATAATTTCAAATTACTAAGGACGCCTCGCTTTTTGCCCGCAGGCAAAAAGTTGCGAACGAAGTGAGCAACCCTTCAGGGCGAGGAGGATGTCACACATTTCGGTTCTTTATCGTCTAAATCAATTTAAAAATTTGAAGAATAAAGAAAAATTTATTATTTCTTAGCTTCTTTAAAATCAGCATATGCTTTTATAAAGTAAACTAAAAGCAACCAAATAAAGAGAGCATATGAAATATTTTCTATAGCAGTAAGATAAATTTCATTATAATTATTCTTACATATTTGCAGCATTCTTGAAGTACTTTCAGGATCATTTAATAATTCTTCAAGTTTAAGTTCTTTTAAAGTATCATCGTCAAAGATTATAATATCTGAATCACCATTTAATTTTTCAAGTTCTTTTAAATCTGAACTTCCTATAACTTTCTCACAAAGTAGTCCGGGATTTTTTATACTGCTTATAAAATTTATTGTTACAAAACTAAAGAGTACTATTAATACTAAAACTATTACATACTTATATCTTTTAAAGAATTCTCCAATGGATAATTTTATATCTTCATGATTTTCATATTGTTTTTTCTTTTTTTTATAAAATGATGCTATTAAAAATCCAAGAAAAGCGCATAGGGTAATAAAAAGAATAGATAATAATATGTTTAATAATTTTTCATTATTATAAAAAAACCAACCCCACAATGAGAGTCCAAATAATTTCATGATATTTAAAAAAATGTTATAATATAACAATTTAAAAAAATAACCGAGAGTAATATGCGAAGTATAATAAGGCAAATATAAAGAAATTAAAGAAGCAATTCCAATTACTGCACCAATTATAGCTCCACGCATACGACTTTTCATATATTTTTATTAGGTTTCAGTACTTATACTTTTAGTTTAAATTTTTATTCTGTGATGTGCTGAAATAGCATCTATGAAAAATTATCTAGAAACTCTCTAATTTTTCAAACTTTAGATTTCTATTATCTTTCCCTTTTTTCCAATGCTATACACTTTTGTCTTTCCAATGTGTTCTACCAACCCTTCAGCTTCATGAATATGGCCTGACAAAAAAATATCTGGCTGGAATTCCTCAATTGCTTTTCGCAGCGCAGTACTCCCCTCAAAACCTGAAAATTCTGCTTTCGTGCCGTGCGCATGAATATGGCTTACCATTATTTTTTTCTCCAAACTTTTTATTTTTTCAAAATCTTTTTTTAATTTTTCAAATGTTTTCTTTTCATGCAGCGACATCTGCCAGTCAGGGCTTCCGACACCAAAAATGCCGACATTGCCATATTTAAGATAATGGTCCCCAATATTTTTTATTCCGTATAATTTTGAGAGCGTTTCAGCAGCAACACTAGAATCCCAATTGCCAGGAACAAAAACAACTTTTTTCCCTTTATCAAGAAACGGCTTTATCAAATTTTCAGTTTCAATCACACCGGTAATATCTCCTGCAAGGATAACTAAATCCACATTTTCTTTCTCCGCTCTTTCTGCAAGCTTTTTTGTTGCGCGCGTATCACCATGAATATCGCTCGCTGCAAGAATCTTGAATTTTCTTTTCTTTTCTTCTTCCATGTATATTTTATCATAATAAGCTATTTAAAACATTTTATCAATGATATTCTATGGACTATATTCAAAGAGCTGCAAGACAAATAGTGCAGGACCTCAATTTTAGTGACGAGCAATTAGATCTCATCGGAAGAATTCTTTCGTTAGAAGAGAATAAGGACTTAGTGAGATTTGTTGAGTTAAGCAATTACAGTAATATCGGGGATAGTAAAGGATAATGGATGTATATTAAACCAATATATCTTAACAGGATCTTTATCTTTTATCTGGAGTATCATTGTACAAATAGTCTTGTATAAAGAGATTATATAGATTTAATTCTTTTGTTAATAAGTTTTAATAGTAGAAACATACTGCTTCAAATTTTTTACTAAACAAATCAAATATTTGGCGTGAGCACTTTCTAATTTATTCATAATTTCTATTGTATTATTAATATCTTCTCTATACCTTATAGCAACTGCCAGAGGTATACCCATTTCATTTTTATTTTTTTCAACAGCAGCAGTATAGCGCGAGATCGCAAAATAAGCTTCATTAGCATTATTTAATTCTGGTTGCAGGGCTAATGCTAATGAAGCTTAGTCATGCTGTTCTATCGCTTCATCTAATGTGAAATGACGTTTAAAGTTTGGTAATGGCATTTTAAATTCTAAAGGTTTTAATAGGTTTTATAACGAGAAATATCCGTCTGTACATCTTCTAGAAGTCCTACTAATTCTGAAACAGCTGGATGTCTTATTTTTTTCATAAAGGATTTAGCTGCATTCACTTCATTCATATAAACAGAGATTATTTCTTGTGGAACTCCCCCATCATAATTTCTTATGCGACTAATTGCTCCACTATAACGCAAAATTCCACGATACGTTTCTGCAGCTACTTCAGGACATAAATCTAACGCTAAAACTGAAGATGCATAATCGTGTTGTCGTCGTGCTTCTTCCACGCTTACTTCATGTCCGATAGATAAAGGTAACATATTTTTCTTATAGAGAATTTATTTGTAAGATTAAACTTTTTCCAAGCTATATAAATCTATGTAGTATATTTTTTGAAATTAATCAAGCCCGTTATTTGCAATATAAAAACCTTTCTAAAAATTATAGTAGTTTCCTTTCAACGTTTGTAAATTCGTAGAAAATAAACCAGCTTATTTTTTCTTTACAGAATTTTTTTTAAAATAACTTTTCTCATTCCCGGCACAATCTGGGAAATTTTCAGTAATTGCTTATCAAAACTGATGTTTAATTCTGCAGCAATTACCTGTGCCGCTCCTTCACGACCCATCAAACCAGATAGCTTCGCTTGTTTTGCCTTTATTTTGCGTTCAATCTTATCAACTGAAATGCCAGAACTCTCCGCAATTAATTGCACGAGTTGAGTATAGTTATCCATAGTATCCCCTTTTATCACACAGATAAATCGCATTCATTTATAAGAATTATGGTTGAGGGGGACAATTGTTAAGCTCACTCTCTCTAAGAAATAGAAAAGATTAAATAACCCTTATTACAGGAGGTTGTATGTCTATAAAAAAATATCTCTTACCATTAGCACTGACTATTCCTTTGTCAAGTTGCGCATCTTCCCAGGAAAAAGATAATACCATCCAGTATGGAAGAACATCAGTTAATGAAACAGAAAAAATAAAGATAGATAACTCTTACACAAAAATAATTCCGGAAATACTCTCGCTGCCAGTAATAAATCCAGAACCATTAGAAAAAAGTTTAGAAGGAAAAATAATTGTCCTTGATTTCTGGGCTACTTGGTGTGCTCCCTGCATTAGATCATTACCAAAAGTAGAAAATTTATGGCAAAAATATAAAGATAAAAATGTAATAGTTATAGGTATATGCGAGACAACACCGGATACAATCGGATATAATGAAGATTTTATAAAAAAAAGAAATTTAAGTTTTCCCATTCTACTTGCTGATAAAAAAGTTTTTGAGTATTATAATGTAAAAAATATACCTTATTATATCCTCATAAAAAACAAGGAGCGAGACGAAAAAAATAATATTGATGACATAGAAAGTAATCTAGAAAAGAAAAAATAAATTTTATCATTTATAGATATAAAAGTGCCATTTAAGATTTGATTTGTGTGCAATCAAAATCAGAAGGTCTGCATGAGCCGTCAGGACAATATTTATTTCCTGAATCTTTGCAATAAGTGCTGCCATCAGAATTTTTATCACATACTTGAGTGCAGGGTTTGCATGGTTTACTGCATTGTTCTGGACATAAGTAAATAGTAGGAACACATTCTCCAGAAGCACATTTTTTATTTGAATTTTTCGTACATTGTGGTGGGTCGGTGAGAGGATCGCAATATTCACAAGTACTATCGCAAGTTTTTGGGCAGTTAGGACAAAGAGATGTTGGATCATAAGGTTGACCCTCAATAACAGGTGCTTTTATCCAACATTCTCCGGTGGGACAGACAATCTTACCAGTCTTAATACATACTCCACTTCCAATCCTACAATTTTCTATACAAGGTTTACATCCACTACCTCCATTTTCATTTTGACAATCACAATGAGCTTGACTAGTAACACAAGCTTTCTCATTAGGACATAAATATCTTCCCGTGTTCAAGCATTTATTATTATCGCAAATAGCCATACAACCTGTCTCATCCCCACAATCTTTATTAGTTGTACATTCCCCTGCGGGAGAGATTGGTTCTTCAATAGTTCCTGTTCTGCCATCACCGGGAATTGGAGGATAAGGGGGCGAATCTCTCACCTTTTCACTATATTTTGCAAAACTCCAATATAATCCAAGAACAGCAATAATAATTAATATAAGCAGAATTAATTTCCCGTTATTTTTTCTAGAACTTCTCTATCTTTTCTTGCGCACCATCTTTCTCAACAAACCGAACAGAAATTAACTTTATAAACTTTTCTTAAAATTATTTTTTAGCCTTTATTTCTTTGAAGCCAGTATATTTCCATAATACCTTAGGAATTTTGACTGAACCATTTTTTTGCTGATGATTTTCCAGTAAAGCAACTAATGCGCGAGATGATGCAAGAGCCGTATTGTTTAAAGTATGTGGAATAATTCTCTCACTTTTTACGCGCGTATGTATATTCAATTTACGTGCTTGTGCATCAGTTAAATTGGAACAACTTCCCAACTCAAAATAATTGTTTCGTCGAGGTGAAAATGCTTCAATATCAACTTGTTCATATTTCAAGTCTCCCAAATCTCCACTGCAAATTTGCAAAACACGAATAGGAATTTCCAAATTTTTGAAAATTTCAACGGTGATATTTTGCATCTCGTTAAAAAAAGATTCAGATTCTTCTGGCAAACAGATAACAATCATCTCGATTTTATTGAACTGATGTGTCCTATAAAGTCCTCGTTCATCAATACCGTGCGCACCAATTTCTTTTCTAAAGCACATAGAATAACTCGTATGTTTTATAGGGAGTTTTTGTTCAGAAATCTCTTGATCGACAAATCTCCCAATCAATGAATGCTCACTCGTACCAATCAATGCCATTCTCGGTTCATCATCCACAATGTAAATTTGTTGGGTTTTATCATTTAAATCTGTAACTTTATCAATAATTTCTTCGCGTAATAATAACGGGGTTTCAACATACCTAAATCCTTTCTTTACCATTATATCCCGAGCATAATTAAGTAATGCTTGATTAAGTAAAGCTATTTCCCCCTCGATATAATAGAAGCCGGTTCCCGAAACTCTCGAAGAAGACTCAAAATCTCCAAGCTGTAATTGTTCGATAAGTTCTCCATGACTCTTAATTTCAAAATTCATTTTTGAAGGCTTTCCAACAATCTTCACAACTTTATTTTCCTTGTCACTTTTTCCCAACGGAACATTCTTGCTGATTATATTAGGAATGCGCATTAGTAATACTCGAATTTTATTTTCTAGTTCCTCAGTTTTTTCTTCAATTTTCTTTATTTTTTCAGGAATGTCCTTTGCTTTAATAATTAACTCCTTCGCTTTTTTTTCATCTTTCTTTTTTTTAGCTTGATTAATTGCCTCAGAAATCTGATTGCGTTCTTTTCGTATTAAATCCGAATTAAATTTTTCTTTTCTCCATTGCTCATCCAAGGATAGCACTTCGTCAACGAGCTTCAATTTCTCATCTTGAAATTTCATCTTAATGTTCTCTTTAACCTCTTCTGAATGTTCTCTGATAAACTTGATGTCCAACATAAAATAGAAATGAGAAACGAATATTTAAGGGTTTTTGTTAGTAGTTCTTCAGGATAAATAAAATTATAAACTAAAAAACACGCTACAACCCATGTTGCAGGAAATTTTAAAGGCTGCGAACACAATTGCGAAGGATCATTGTATTACATATGTAGGAACAGATCATATTATGGTAGTATTAATGGGACAGCCGGCAGTTCGTCACGCACTTCAAAAGCAAGGAATAAACCTTGAAAAGATGCAATCAGATATTACTGCAACAATATCCCCTGGACCTGAGCGAGAGATGATGGAATATCTTCCTCTTAGTCCTCGAATAAACAAAGTGATTCAATATGCAAAAACCTATGCGATGCAACATAATCGGACTGAACCAAATGCGTTTGATCTACTCAATGGATTGTATAAGGAAACAGAAGGTACTCCAGCGCAAATTTTAAGACTTCATAACTATACCCCTATTCCCGAGCCATTATCCCTTGAAGAAACATTAACTGACAATGGATTCAGAAGACATAAAGAATGGATGTATAAAGGAGCACTTAATCCCGCCAATTATGTTGTTAAGCTTTCTACACCCCCAGAAATAATGTATTGCTCAAGTGATCCATCGTTAATAAAAATTGCATTAGAAGCCCGTGCGTTGTTTGAAAAAAATGGTTTTGAATACACAGAACGTCCGTCACTTAATGAAGTACTTCTGTCCTTAAATAATGGAATTGGAGAACGTTCTGATTTGGTTGCAAAAATTCTCATGCTTGATCCTTTTTCGAAAAAATGAAAAGAATAACCTATCTTCTCCACCAAACAAAAATTTAAATACACCTGAAGCAAACCAAAATAGTATAATTTTAATAAATTTACCTTTAATTACAATGAAAATACAACCTTTAGGTGAGCGAGTATTAGTTAAGCCGGTAAAGGCAGAGGAAAGAACCAAAGCAGGAATATATATCCCTGAAGAAGCACGAGAAAATAAAAAAGAAGCAATTGTTGAAGAGATTGGATCATTGAAGGAAGCAACTTTAAAAAAAGGCGATAGAATAATGTATGGCGGGTATTCTTCTGATGAATTCGAAGTTGACGGAGAAAAGTTTTTAATAATTGAATATAAAGATGTTATAGCGAGAATTGAATAATGGCAGACACAAAACAAATAATTTTTGGAGAAGATGCAAGAAATTCCTTGATCAAAGGAGTTGATAAAGTGGCAAATACGGTAAAAGTAACACTTGGTCCTATGGGAAGAAATGTTGTTCTTGATAAGTCTTCAACCCCCTTAGTCACGAACGACGGTGTAACCATAGCAAAAGAAATAGAATTAAAAGACAAGTTTGAAAATATGGGAGCAAAATTAATTAAAGAGATTGCTTCAAAATCCCAGGATGACGCCGGAGATGGAACAACAACCGCAGTTTTGTTAGGACAGATTATGATAAAAGAAGGAATGAAAAATATTGCCGCAGGCGCAAATCCTATTGAAGTGAAAAAAGGAATTGACAAATCAATAGAAAAAATTGTTGCCCATTTAAAAAAAATTAGCGTCTCTGTAAAAGATAAAGAAATGATATCCCAAGTTGCAACAATTTCTGCAAATAATGATCCTGCAATTGGCGGATTAATTGCTGAAGCAATGGATCGCGTAGGGAGTAATGGAATAATTACCGTCGAAGATGGAAAAAGCATTGAAACTAATTTGGAAGTTGTCGAAGGTATACAATTCGATAAGGGATTCATAAGCCCTTACATGGTTACCGATCACGAAAAAATGATTGCGGAATTAGAAGATCCATATGTTCTTATTACAAGTAAAAAACTATCCAGCATGAAACAAATAATTCCTTCTTTAGAAAAAATTGCGCGTGAAGATAAACCTTTAGTAATAATCGCTGAAGACGTAGAAGGCGAAGCATTAACAGCAATAATTATCAATTTAATTAAAGGAGCGATAAAAGTGTGTGCCGTAAAATCTCCTGGTTTTGGCGATGACTCGAAGGAAATACTTGAAGATATCGCAATTTTAACCGGCGGGCAAGTTGTATCCGAAGAAAAAGGTATGAAGTTAGAGGAAATAGAAGAGGAATTTTTTGGTAAAGCTCGGAAAATTATAGTTGATAACGAGAAAACAATTATTGTTGATGGAAAAGGGGAAAAATCAGAAATAGACAAAAGAAAAAAAATTGTCGAGGCACAAATTCAGAAAACTGATTCAGATTATAAGAGAGAAGAACTAAAGAAAAGACTGGCAAAATTAGGTGGCGGAGTTGCCGTGATTAAGGTTGGAGCTGCAACTGAGACTGAATTAGAAGAAAAGAAAATGAGAATTGATGATGCGCTTAATGCAACAAAAGCAGCAGTTGAAGAAGGTGTGGTTCCAGGTGGAGGAATAGCATTATTTAGGTCTAAGGAAGTTCTGCAAGACTTAAAATTTGAAGGCGATGAGCAAATCGGTGTCAATATATTAAGGAGAATTTTAGAAGAGCCATTGCGTCAAATAGCGAGAAATTCAGGAAAAGAAGAAACAGAAGTAGTTTCACGGATTAAACAAGAAAAAAATGAAAACTTTGGATATAATGCAAAAATAGATCGTTATGAAGATTTGTTTATATCTGGAGTTATTGATCCAACGAAGGTGGTTCGAAGTTCATTACAAAATGCATCCTCAATAGCATCATTAATCTTAACAACAGAGGCATTAGTAACAGACTTTGAAGATAAAAAAGATAAAAGAACCGAAGCGATTATAATTTAGTTTTCAAGCATTTTTAGAGAATAAACTTAACAGCAAGATTTTTAAACACCATTTTCAATTACTCTATTGTCACAACCGAACATGTCAAAAGTACGAATCAAACTTAAGAGTATAAATATAGACGAATTGAATAAAATTTGCTCTCAAATTAAAGAAATAGCTGGGCATTTAGGAGTGCCAATTAGTGGTCCAGTTCCATTGCCTACAAAAAAATTAAGGATTACGACAAGAAAATCTCCTTGCGGTAATGGGACAGCAACGTTTGACAATTTCGAAATGAGAATCCATTCACGAGTTATAGACATTCCTGCTGATGACCGAGTCTTACATTCAATTATGCGATTATATGTTCCTAGAAACATTAATATGAAAATTGAAATGAAGGATTAGATTAATGTATCTTTTCTTAATCTCGTAACAAATTGTCCTATATCTGTTGTAAATAATTCATACTCTTCTGCTTGAGATATATATTCTTCTAAGAATAAAACAGGACATTCAGCATAATATTTATTACATCTATATTTTTTTTCATCAATTGTTGCCTCTCTTATAGAAATAGTGCCTGAAATTATATATCTATAATTATTTTGTTTGGCGATACATTGTATAAATTTGCATATCCTATTTACTAGTTCTTCTTCACTATTTTCGTAGTCCTGAATTAATAAATAGCTGTTATTAATACGGGTTTTCATTTAATTCACTACATTCAATTTAATCCCAAACACATTTCCAGTCTTTTTATAATTTGTTATCATCTCTTTATTTCCTGCCATTTCTTTTTTTTGCATAACCAACAATTTTCGTGCTTTCATAAATGCCTCATTTAATTTCAATTCAATCGGACAATTTTCCTCACAAGCATTACAAAGAGTACATTTGAAAACCATTTTTTCAAAAAACCCATTGTCCATCATCACAGCCATTCCGCGCGGTGAATTTTCCTCTTCTCGTATCTCTTGCAACACAGGGCAAAAATTATTACATCTGCCACATTGAACGCATTTACTAACAATCTCTTTTATTTCCAGCTTGGTATTATGTTCTTCAATTTTTGTCATCGTTCTCTCCTGGAATTTCCAATAAAAATTTTAATCACATCTTTAGAATCTAGTGAATGTTCCATCGTCGTAAGATTACTTGTTACCATTGCTTCCTTCTTTCTTATCTTTTAATTTATTGAACATAATGCTCTTAATCAAATCTTTTTCTTTATTATTATTATTAGGCTGTCTCTCCAAATTATCTTTAACAATCGTTTTGCCATTTTCAGGGATACTATTCGTCATAATATTTTTTATCAAATCCATATTCCTTGGAATTGGCTTTTCAATTTTTTCCAAAGTTAGGTCATTTGTTAATTTATTATCAGGCGGTGAAATAATTTTATTCTCATTAACTGATTTTTCTTCAATTTTTTGAGTTTCAGGACTCTTTATTTTTTCAATTGGAAGCTCCTCAATTTTTCTTTCGAAACTAAGATCAAAATCAATAAGTTTTCCTTTGTTAAATTTTTCCTGCGGATCGTGTCTTTTTTTAATGCGATTGTAAATTTTTTTATCTAAAGGATCGACTAAATATTTTCTTTTAATGCCAATACCATATCTCCCTTTTTTTGCCCCGGTTTTTTTCATAAATTCCATAACACTCATTTTCTGTGAAATCTCGTTTGGTTTGAAAAATGGGTTTATTATCGCTGCACCCAAATCGCCTATAAAAGGACACGAAATACCTTCTAAATGTAAAATGAAATCCTTCAGTTTATCATAATAAAACCTGGCATCATCACTATCATAATAGCCATAATTGTATAAAAAATAATATTCCATCTTAATTTTTTTTATTAAATTATTATAATCTTCTCCGTTTATTTTTCCACGAGATGAATCAAAAAAAATAAATACATTATATTTTTCAGGAAGACCTAAAATTAAAGAGGCCTTTTTTGAATAAAATTTTATTGTAACAACCTCGGCTTCATTTTTTAATTTTCTGCAGACAGATAAAATTTCATCAATAGAATCTGATTGCAAAATCGAAACAGAACGATCCGGAATTTTCATTAATCGCAATTTTATCTTCGTAATAATTCCTGTTGTACCTTCCATGCCGCATACTTCTGCTAAATCCGCGCGCCCCAATTTTATTATCTCTGCCTTTCCATTAACAAATTCTAGTTCATCGATGCAATCTTTAAAAGCTCCATAACGTAAACTTTTCTCACCAAAAGTATTCATCGCAGCCATACCTCCAATAGTAGATAATTCGTTGAATTCAATAGGAAATTCAAAATACGCTTGCTTTAATTTTTCATTTAATTCTTTAATCGTAATGCCTGACTCAACAATTGCCGTTTTTCTATTCGCATCAAAATTAATGACTCGATTTAATTTCCTCATATCTACAACGACAGAATTATTAGGTACGCAACCTCCAACTAAATTTGAACCAGATCCTCGAGGAATTATATCTTCAGTATTTTCATTAATTATTCGTTGAATTTCTTCAATTGATGTGGGATTATAGACGCGCGATACATTACCTACTATGCGCGATGCATCTCTTGAATAAACTGATTGTACCAATTTTGTATTTTTCATTGTAAGTCTGCCTGTGGTTCGATAATTTTCTTTGCCTCGTTTAATGAATTTTGTTCTATTCTAGAAAAATCTTCCTGGGCTTCATTTTTACTAACCTGTATACCTAATGCTTGTGCAAGAACCTGAGAAAGTTCCATAATTTCTACACCCGTATTTCCTATATTTTTTGAGAGCAAATCATAATTATCAAAACAACTAACAATAATTTTCTTAACCCCAATTCTTTTTGCCTGAAGAATTCTTTCTCTTGCTAATTTATCTGCTAGTGCTGGATCAACTCTAGGTAATCCGCCGCAACTACCACAACAAAAACTTTGTTCTCTAGAATTATCCATTTCTTTAATCGTATATCCAATTAAATTTAAAATTTTCCGTGGCTCATCAAATATCCGGCATTGACGACCTAAATAACAAGAATCGTGAAATGTTATAACTTCACTAACTTTATTTTCCATCAGATATTTTTTATTTTCAAGTATTTCCGCAATCATGGCCCAAACATTTTTCACTTCGATGTTCCATTCAGGTATAAGCGGTGAATAATAGTGAGAAAACATTTTCATCGCAGGAGGCGAAAAAGTTATGATTTTTTTTATCTGTTCTTTTTGAAATAATTCTAAATTTTCACGTGCGATTTTTCGTGCCTCAGTATCATAGCCCGACTCATAAAATTCTATACCTGAGCATACATTCTGTTCAAAAACTCGATGAGTTATACCTAAAGTAGATAAAATTTTTTGATATGTTACAAAATTAGAATTATATTTGACATATAAAGTGCAGTCAGGAATGAAAGCAACATCACTCTTGTTAAATAATGAAAATAACCCCATTTTATATTTTTCAATAACAGAATATCTTTAAAAAAGATATGTTTTTTAAATGTGTATTTTAGAGTATATGCTTTATAACTGGATTATATGATTCTCTGCGAAGTAAGAAAGAGGAGCACCCAAATGTTTACTGTTAAATAAATAATCAATATCAATCCAGATTTTTTTATCATTAACAAATCCATAGTCATTATCCGGGTAATGAGTAACTACTTTTGTTTCCCCAGCCGTTAAATCTTCGGTAAAAATACCGACACTATTTTTATAAATTACACCAACACAAAAACAAGGAACGTTTTCTCCTTTATCTGATAAATCTTCTGCATTTCTACAATATATTTCCAAGTTCTTTTTTCGTTTCTCAAAAGGAAGCTTCCCTTCTAGCATTTCCTTTCTCCACGTTCTTAAAGCAACATACAATCCTGATTCTAATCTTCCTAAAAAATAAAGATTCACCGTTCCTCCTGCAGTAAAAGGTTCAAATCTATCTTCAAATGCCCCCCGAGTTTTTTCCAATATCTGTGGAGAAGCTGCAATCTTGTTTCGTATAGCTTGCGAATAATCAAAATAATTCATAAAAAAGCTATAGAGATAGAGTTTAAAAAGTTTTATTTTTTCTTAAAAGAAAAATAGAGTAATAAAGTTCCCATAATAAAAAATAATACCCCTAAAATACTAATAGTGCGTGATGAAAAACTGAAAATACTATAGCCTGTAAAAGATGAAGATACAAAGAATAGACTACTAATTATAGAAACGATTCCAATTGGTAAAAAAAGATAAGCGATTTGCTCAAGGCCCCCTTCTTTTGGAGTAAAATGAGTTTTGTCATCACTTAATTGATAACCTTGTGCTGGTAAATATCTTTCCTTTAGATAAAAGGAATTATAAAACTTATTTAAAGATTCAAGACTACGTTTCATTATCTTTTTGCCGATTAATTTTCTGGTTGTCTCATTCGTTAATTCAGTGTGAGTTTCAGATATAGCTGCTTCAACAAGCTGATTAATTCTATCTTTATTTTCTTCTAAAAATTTTTTGCTTTTTTTTGTTTTTCTTAGTACATAATATCCTGCGATTTCTCCTGAAGTGCTATCTTGTTGAGCAATAACCATGGATGTGGCGTCTAGATTAATTAAAAAATGTTTTAAATCTTCAACTGAAGGCAAGGGATATGAAGGCGCATTAAACCACTTATTCGGAGTGGGGTGTGTATGAATATGTGAGTATTTGGAACCATATTTATTCTTTAACTCTTCAATAAGTTCTTTATCAGAAGAAACTCCTCCATCTTGAGAAGATAAGGTTACTTCAGTAGTTTCTTGACCCGGAAATTTCACAAAAGCTTTTTCCAAATGAGGAAGGAGAGATGTTTTTTCCTTAATTACATCAACACTTTTCCTTTTTTTCATAGAAATAGCAAGGTTCATATACTATTTAAAAATTCTTTAGATATGCCTTTGTCGCATAGTGGTAGTGCACACGATTGGAAATCGTGGCCCTCTGGGCTCCGGGGTTCGATTCCCCGCAAAGGCGTCAAAAGATTGCTTTGCAATCTTTTTTTTCGGCTAATCGGACGAGACTCAACTAATTTCCGGGTTCGTTTCTCTGAGGTTCGTAAGAACCGAAGAATCAGAAAACTCAATTTTCTGATCCCGCAAAGGCGTCATGCGAGAAGCAAAAGGCGGTCTAATCCATAAATTTTTTATTCTGCTTAACTCGTTTTACGGTCTCCGCAATTCTTCGCTGTCGCGTCTCCGGCAGTTTCGCGCGTTCAATCCATACAATATACGTTCGCTTATGTGAGGGAGCAAGTTTTTCAAAATTATCAAAGCAGTTGTTCTTCAGCAATGCAACTTTCAAATCATCAGGCATTAGAGGATTCTTAACTGGAAAATCTATAACTGGCTTTTTTAATCCTTCTTCATAAAATTGCAATCCATGAGGCGTCATCTTTTTTTCTTCAATTAATTTTTTTGCATACGACAAAGTATTATTACTCCATCGACTTTTTTTCGTGCGCTTCACAAAACGAATAATATATTTCTTATCATCAAGTCTTTTGATAGTTGTGTCAATCCATCCAAAACAAATCGCTTCTTCCATTGCATCGCGATGAGTCACTGAGGGTTGGCCAGTATGTTTCTTATATCGAATCATAGATATCTTATTCTCATTTACATGATTATCCATTAACCATTGTCGCCATTCCTTTCTATCTCGAGGATAAAAAATTTTATCTTCTTTATTGATCATGGATTTATTAGTTTGTTTCTTTTTCATTTTTCTCCTCCACATTATTTTTATGTACGTTTTCAGAAAATCCGTAGGGACAATGTCTGCAACGAGATTCGCAACAATATCCTCTCTTGAGAAGATATTTTTCAGTAAAGACCATGAGTCCTTGTTCATTAAAATAAAAATCTTCTGGCTCTAGCTGATCATCCATATAATGAGAAAGAAAACTATTTTTTAAGAAGTTATTGGTTTTCTGATTCTATCAACAAAACCTGTCTCCCCTTTGTTAACAAAAATGATACAGTGCCTGTGGAAATCTCCTTTCAGCTGAATATAAAATTGGCAGGGCATCATAGGTTGAACATCTATGTATAACAATTCCTTTTTCTTGGTTTAAGGAATGAAGAATTGGGTGATACAATTCCTGTGCAAATCCTCGTAATGCATGTGCAACTAATGATTTCTCAAAAACTCCATTTACAATCATATATGCCCTATAATTTTCTTGTGGATTTTTTCTCTTAATACAAATTTCAGCATCAGCCCATGGCCAAAAGGTATCTGTTATTAATTTTTCCTGTACTACATTTATTAGATTTTTTCCCGGGGGATATCTTCCTATTCCTACGATTATATTATCCCGATCTTCAACACGAGAATCAAAATAATATTTTACTGCTGCCGCAAGATTATACTTTTTTTCATTTTCTTGGATGAATGAAGGCCTTATTTTTGTACCAAAAAATGTTTTTTGAAATGAATGCAACGTGCCGATCTCACAAAATCCTGAAGGGGGTGATTGTGGTACATGTAAGCTAGGAATTCTATACATAGTTTTTTTCTTTTTTATCAAAAAATGTCTTCCGTTTTCTAAATTATTCCTTATTATATAAACAATATCTTTCAGTGGAGAGTGTTTTCGTCTTTCTTCAAATTCTTCTGTGGATGTTTCTTTTATCATTTCTCTCCCTCCGCCATTAATTTTAATTCATTCAGTTTTTCTTCTAACTCAGATTCATATGTTTTTGATTCTTCTGCCTTCTTGCCTTTCTGATATTGTTTATACTTATCAAAAGAAATCCAATGACCTGGTGAATCTTCTAAAAGATATTCGTTTCTTCCAACTATTTTTTCAACACGCATTACTTTTTTATTATCTTCTTCAACTATTTTTACTTCAGCTACTTTAGGTAGATGATAGTTATTTACATAATAGCTTATCCAATATCCTCCCATCATTAATACGGAATTATATAAAGAACCTGTAATAAAAGATGCGCATCCTTTCTTCTTATTTTCTTCTTGTGTCATATTATCTTCCGAAGACAGGGTGACCTGCTCTTAATTTATATTCTGGGAATTCTTTCATCGCTTTTCTATCCCCCCTCATTGCTTTTAATTCCAGAGCATTTCGTGCATACTTATTATGTGCGAGAATTTCTGAAGCACAGTCCGCGTATTCTCTTAAAAACTTGAATTTTTTCATTGCCTCTAAACCATCATCTGATGTACAATGTTCATCGATACTGCCTGCATAACAGGTACGTTTTGTTGCAAAATAAGTAAGCGCTGCAAGAGCTATTTCGTTGCCTTCTTTATCCAAAATGCAAAGAACACTTCTCATATCCATAAAAAGAGAAAGATAATCAAGTCCATCTTCAACTTCAGAGGGATCTGCATCAGTAGTACTGATACAATAATCAATAAACTGATTTATCCTACTTTCATCTATAGATAATCCTTCTTCATTCATTTCTTGGATTCTATACTGATATAATCTTTGTTGTGTCATATTAATTAAGCTCCATCGGTTTTTCCTGCCATTTATTGTTTTGTAATAATGCTTGCATTCTTGTTTCATATCCTTCGTCATGTGGTCGGTACTTTCTCACACAAAATGCAGGTGTTGTTATACCTTCATCACTAAACCCTATTTGTTCATCATAAATAATCCACGCGTCTATTGCTATTTCTTTATAGCGAAGGTGAGTGGATTCATCAAAAGATGCCCATTGTTCTAAAAATTCATGCTCATCATCAGTTAAACAAAAATAAATTTTTTCATAGAAAGAACTACACCACCGTAATCGCACTATTCTTCCAGCTAATCCTGCTAATTCCTCTCTGCTCTTAGGAAGAATATAGTTATTTTCTGTCATGTTATTTCTCTTCTTTCTCCACGAGATTTTCTAAATATAACCCTCGATCATTTTCTTTAAGCGCATATCTCATTCCGCTATATTCGACATAGGTTTCATATTTCCCGCCGATGTTTAAATTATCTTTATCTTCAATTTTTATTTTCAGATCGTTGGGGCGAGCATATCCTCTTTGAATATTTTTTTGGTGGGGAATATGCGATGATGATGTAAAAGTTGGAAGAGCCCAACTAACTATAATGGAAAATAGTAGTATGTCTACTATACCTGTTAGACAACTGCTACCTGAATATTGTGTTTTATTTTCTGTCATGTTTCATATATTTTCAATTTACTTGATTTATCTAAGAAAAAAGTCTATTTAGAATTTATACCTGATATGTAAGGTATTTACTCAAGGAAGAAATTATAATTGTAATAAATTCTTGAGGATGTTATCAATTTTTTTCAGATAATCCACTTCAAGATTTCCGATCTTAGAGATTAATCTTTTTTTATCAACAGCCCGTAATTGAAAAATAAGCGCCACAGAATTATGAGTGAGATTATTTATAGATGATTTAGCAAGCAAATAGGTATGAGGTAATTTTTCTAATGCTTCTATATTTGAGGTCAATGGTATAACTAATACAAGGCTCGTAAAAGTGTCTGCGATAATAATCGCGGGCCTTTTTCCTTCCTGCTCTTTACCCTTCTTTGATAAAAAATCAACAATCCATACTTCTCCTTTATTAATCATAAATTATGCTTTCTGTTAAATTCTGCTATATCTTCTTCACTTGCTTGTTCCCACAGTTTCATTTCTTCATCTAAACTTATCTCATCTGTTTTCATATTCTTCTTAATATATTCTATATCTTCCTGTAATTTGGATAACTTTTCCATTATTTCTTTTGCATTTATCTTAATTTCTTGCTCCATGAATGTATGAATAAAACAGATTATATAAGCATTTTGTTACAAAATGTCTTCAGCAAAAAATGGAAGCAATTTTGCCTCTGCTTTTCGCAGATTTTCCTGGAATGTTTGCGTGGAAACATTCGCTATTTTTGCAAGATGGCCTAAATTTGCTTTTCGATGAAATGTATAATAATGATGAGTAATTGCAAATTGAAACGCCTGCTTTTGTTTGGGAGGAAGTATAGGAAGAATTTTTGGGAAATAAATTTCCTTTAAGGTTCCTTTTTTTAATTGCAGCAGTTCAAAATCATAGAGCTTTTTATCCCATTTTTCTATTTCAGAAATAAGCTCCTGGAGAATTTCCCTTTTCCATGCCGCAATATTCCATAGTTCATAGCCGTCTTTTATCAGCACCGGTGAAGGAAGATACAGCTCAGGATTATAAAGCAGGTCATAAAATTTCTCTTCCTCTGCAATTAAAGCAACAATTCTATTTTCATTTTTTTCAAATTCTTTTACTTTCTTATTTTTTTTAAACGCCTGCGTAAACTTTTTTATTTCTTTCTCTTCACCATCGAGAACATGAATGCTCAGCATGAAAATTTTATTATCTTTTTTGAATCGATCTACCGGATACATGTAATCGATTATTTTGTATTTTTCTGTCAGAGGCGTATAGACAATATCAGTATTTTTAACCTTAAATTTCAGGTTCCACATATAGTAGAGAGAAGAAAGAATTATAAAAAGGTTTTTATTTTTAAAAAATAGGAGCAATTCTATTTTTTATCTGAATACTTTGAAATAAGTAGCCTGCTTTGTCAATATTTAATGAAGTGTTAGCAAGAACTCCTCGTTTCATTTGTCTTTTTAAAAATTTTATTCCAGTGTTTGTTACCTCTTCAACACGAACATACTCTCTTTTAAGATTATGAAAAAGCATGAGGTCAAAAATTTCTTCTGCCATTGTTTTGTCATAAGTTCTCAAAAAATAATTGTTAGGTAAACAACCAATTGTATCTAATACGATTCCTGGTCCATTATTACTTGTTGTATATTCAATATATCCTCTCGGAGTATTATTTTCCCATGCGGTTAATAGAATTGTATCCCAATCTTCATAAATGCATTTTATAGGATACGCGTCTAGAGCTCTTGCTAAGTTTTTTATTAAACCTTTTTGTTCCGAATTCAATTCTGCATAATCTAAAAAATTATATTTATCTGTCATGTAAACCTTCCTTTAACATTATCTCTAAATCTTCCGGAGGAATTCCTTTTGAAATACAATGTGTAGCTCCATGTCTGTATCCTTCTTCTCTAATTTTATAATCTTCACTTGTATTAAGAATTCTTATAGGAATGCAATCTCCAATTTGCTCAAGAACCTCAAATCCCTGTCTACCTCCTGAGGTTCTATCATACATAAATCTGTGATTAATGTATCGTAATTTCCATTATAAGCCATTTTGATGCATTCTTCAGGAGTTGCGGCAAAATCATAATCGGCAAGATGTCCGTAGTTATCCAAAAAAGTAAGATTACAATTATCTCCTATTACTCCTATCTGATCGTCTCCGACAAGTATTTTTAGTTTTTTCTTTCCCATTTCTTATTTCCTCATATAATTTTTTTGTAATACTTTATCAAGTTCTTTTTGAAATATCTCTACGTAATTTACAGGCATACGTTTTGATTTTATCCTTTCATAATTGCTAAATCTGATTCTTTCCCCATTAACTAAAGAATAATCTGAATAACCTTGAGAGATCATTCTTTGAGCATAATCCTTGGCAACAGTTTCTAGTGTTGCTGTACTAGAGAACCTGTTTGTTATAATAGTATGCCCTTCAATTATTAGTCCGGTAGTATTTTTGATAAGGATACCAGAAATACTCTCGTTATTTCTTTGGCCTACAAGGATTTCTACTTTATTTTTTAGTGTCATTTTTATTAAAATTGTCTAATTTAATCTCTAATTTGCTTGTATTTTCATAACGAGATTTAACTTCATTCACATAACTTTGTAATATTTTGCATGTTGCATAGATAAAGGGAGAGCAGGGTAAAGCCATAACAGCTACTAGCACTAAGGCACCCATAGCATGGTCTTTACGATTTCTTTTCCTCTCTTCTTCTCTCTTAAACTCCTCCGCCCAGTGAGCCTCTAAATCTCTTCCATATGCGTCTCGTTTATTCAAATATCTTGCGTCAAACATTTTTATTTTTCCTTATCAATTTATTAAGATCCTAATGGAAAGTCGATAGTTATATATTTACCATGATATTTAAGGTAGTTATGTGTAAAATCATCTATGGAAGATTTTAAATAAAATAAAAGTTTATTTTGAGTATGTCAAAAAAAGAGGGAAAAGAAAAATATTCTGTTACAAAAGAGCTTGAGAAGGGGATTGGTAACCCTGAAAAAGAACAAATGTGGTGGAAACTTCCTCGAGAAAAACCTGTAGCCGCCACTACAGAATCTGGTAGAGGTTATAACCACGTTGATGCCGATTATGCTATTATGTCAGAATTCAAGGGAAACAATAATGTTTATAATATTCATACACATCCTCGAGCGAGGAGAGATGATGTAAGTCTTGGCATTCCAGGGAGTGAGGATTTACGAGCATTTTTAAAACATAATCATAAAATAATGGTAGTTGTTCAAACAACTTCTGATGGGGAAATTGAAGGATATACCGTTATTAAAAAAGGTAAAAAGACTGATGCAAGGATTAAAGATGCTAGAAAAAATTTTAAGAAGGCATTTGATTACAGAGAACAAAAAATTAATCTATTACGAAAAGAAATGTCTGATCAATTAGATGGAAGTGAATATAATCTTTATAATAGATTAATAAAGAATGTACAAAGAGGAATAAATCTCAATGATGCAGACTTACATCGATTAGAGAATTTTCATTCACTATTAAAAAATCAGCAAACTGCATTTAAATTTCATCAAGATTTAGATGAATTATACAATAAACCCTATTCTCGCTTTACTGATGTAGAAGGTGATATACACTCATATGTACAAAAAAAGGAAGACCTTGAAGCGTTTTCTCATAAATATGCACTTTCCTATAAATTTGTGCCTACTGAAAATAATGAATTTAATGCCACTTCTGGAAATTTTGAAAAGAAAAAAACTGTAGGACTAGAAAATAAAGTTGAGCTTATTGCGTTAGGTTTATTTGGCATTGGTTTGTTATTGCAATTGCCAAGGATAACCGGCTTCACAATGAGCGAGGGATTGACGAAAAGTTTTACTTCGCTGACTTTAATATTTATTCTTATGTCTCTAATGTTTTTATTATATGTGATAATAAAAAAGAAATAATTAACTTTTTATTTCAAGTTCATAAGATATTCTTTTAATCTGGAATCTAATGAAGTTGTAAAATGTTTCTCAATTCCTTCAGGAGAAACCCATTTCAATTCTTCAAGATCTCCTTTAGGTTTGATTGATCTACTTATAGTTTCACATAGATAATACATCAGAAGAACTTTTTTATTTTCCTTGAATATTCGTGCAAAGACACATCCAAGATTTTTTACCTTTAATCCAGTTTTTTGGAATATAATTTTCTCCAAACTTCTTTCTAAATCAGCATTATATCCGGGTGCTCCTCCCGGAAAACTCCACGATAACTTTTTTATATATGGATCTTTCCTTCTTTTTCCAATAAGAATTTTTCTCGTCTTGGGGTCAAAGATAATTCCTAATGTTACTACCAAAAAAGTTGAATTCTGTAGTCTCCTTAGATCTCTCTTGTTTTTTGTATTCATGAAAAATCGCTCCTGTTAAAAGTAATATCTTTTAACTTATATTGAATAGCATTTTTCATTTAAATGGTTTTCGGTCACTTAAATTATTAAATTGAGATAAACATTTTATCGACGATAAATAAACTAAAAATTAATATTTATTTGGATCATATTTGATTACCCTTAATAATCTAATCTCTGGTTCAAAAAATTATAGCTCCGACAGAATTCCCGTCGCTTGTAAGCGCGAGGACTCAGCGGTGCTTTTCTATACGTGTGCGTTCTAATCTCTATGAATTCGATATGGCTCCGACGGGATTCGAACCCGCGACACCCGGCTTAAAAGGCCGGTGCTCTACCAGCTGAGCTACGGAGCCTTGAATTTGGCACAGTAATATATTCCCTCTAATTAAAGGGACCGTATTACGGAGCCGTCAATAAGGCTACCTATTATACATCTAGCCGTATTATACTAAGAACATGAGAAAAAGTGGGTTTATAAAATTAATTGGTAATAGCCAACGATAATGTTTATCTAATAAATATTATAGGAAACATTATGGAAGAACTTAAAGGATATGTTTTTATTCCTGAATTTTTGTATACAAAAAACCGCCCAATGTTTGGCCAAATAAAAATTTAAAAATTAAAGAAAGATCTTATGAAAATCTAAGGACTAATGAACTTTCTTTTTTTGAAGATAAAGAGAAGGCAATAAAAGCAGCTGAAGAATTAAAAATAAATTTTCAAAACATTAAAAAAATTGACATTGGATATTTAGAACTTCTAACAGCAAATTCAGTAGATGAATTTGCTTTCTTTGAAAATAAAGAAAATATAATAATGATTACTAATCCTATAGACGATTTTCCACATCACATCTTAAATGGACCGATAACAAATAAAGAGCATCGGAGTGTTCTGCCTTATCAAGAATTAACGAGTAACGGATTTATTCCTTATACATTTATTAATAACTTGAACTTAACTCCGTATCAACGAGCAGCTTATGCATTAAGAGAACCAAACAGACAGGCACAATTACCCGCAGCAATAGCTCAATTCAAATTAGAATTTTTATAAAATATCTTTTATAGAATTCCATACTTCATCGTGTATTTCTTCCTTTGATCTAATCTGCATTCCAAAACAGCAAATAATTTTTTTCCAATTAAATCTATCACTTAATTCTAAATAACTTTGTTCAGCATTTTTCATATGGCTTTCATTTTCATGACCATCGATACTGTTCCCTCGATTTGTGACCGCTTTCAAGGCTATTTGATAAGGCAAATACAAAAAAACAACTGAATCCGGTTTTGGTAATTCTAAAAGATTATACTCAAGATCTACTAAAAAATCTATAAAGTTTCTTCGTTCTTCGTAATTTTTAATTTTTCCTCCTTGATGCCCCATATTCGATTCAACATAGCGATCACTAATAATGTTAACTCCATCATCTAACAGATTAAGCATTTTTTCTCGATGTGCAACTCGATCAGCCGCAAAATATAACGAAGCAATCTGAGGGTTTACTTTATCAGCATCGCCAAACCAATTCCCTAAAGAAGTTCTATTGGTTTTTCCCAAATAAATATCGCCGATAATATCCCCAGTTGGAGTTCCATAGCGAGGAAATGAAATTCCTTCAACAGGAAAACCCCATTTCTTAAATCTTTTAACTAATAATTCTTTCTGAGTATTTTTTCCAGATCCATCAGTCCCCTCAATCACAATAAATTTCCCTTTTTTCATCAGTTCTAAAAAATTAATTACTTTTTAAATATTATCTCACAGCAGTATATTATTTCAAATGCTCATTAATCCTTTCTTCTAAAAATTCAGCATTACGTAAACCGATGACGCGATCAACTTCTTTTCCTTCTTTAAAAAATATTAAACAAGGAATACTTGAAACACTATGTTTTGCAGATAATTTTTGATTATCATCGACATTCATTTGTACAAATTTTACCACATCAAATTTTTCAGCTAATTCTTCGATAATTGGCGTTTGCATAACACAAGGCATACACCATTCAGCAAAAAAATCAGCAATAACTAATTTGTGAGAATTATTGATTATATCTTTAAATTCTTGTTCGGTAATTTCAACCGCAATCTCGTTCTTGGTTCCCATATGCTACTCTTCTCGCCTCTTGCTGTATTCATTAAAAAACCTACAGAATGAGGGTTAATAAATATTTTCGTTTAAGAAATCTTCACTTCACTTAAAGAATAAAGAAATTTGATGCAATAATAAAAGTTTTAGAGTAATTATCCACCACAACTGCCAATGCTTTCATAACAATTCGTACATTCATAACAGTTTGCTTTCTTTTGCTTCATTAACTTACCGCATTTCGGGCAAGGTACTCCACGAGCATTATTCTTTTTTACAATTCCTGAATTGATAATATCTAAATCTTCTTGCGAGGCTCTGACAAATCCTCCTAATTCTGGATCTTTGATAACATGATCAAAACTCCATGCATCAACCTTTTTTCTTTTTGCTGCTTTGAATGCGCCATTTAAATAACCCCATAATGTTTTGGTGTCAACTTTCTCAGGTTCAACTGCAACAGTTTTATCGCCTAAATATTCTAAAGCTAAAACTTTAGCTGCAAAATCCAATGGAGAATTAACTTGTTTTATATGCGGGTGTCCTCGAACTAATCCTTTAGGTTCAAATTCTTGCCCCATCCATCCATCAATAACGCTTTCTAACTGCACGCCTCTCTTGAGTGCTTTAGACGCTGAAACTCCAGCAACTTTTAATGTGGCTCCAATTGTGGACCCTTCCTTATATGCTAAAAAAGCTATTTGCCCCGGAGTTCCATCCTCATATTCACTTACAAGCATATGAATTGGTGTTCCCGCAATATCAACTTCAGTTTCAAAAACATGGCGCCTATACGGAAGATCTTTTTTTTCACCTCGTTTTAAATCTATGGAACTTTTATTATTTCCAAAAGATAATGGCATAACTGGTTTACTATCATATCTGAAAACTGATATTGCTTTAATTCCTAATTTATGTCCCAAAATATAACCATCATAAATTTCTTTTACAGTTGCATTGTGCGGTAAATTATTTGTTTTAGAAATTGCCCCAGATATAAATGGCTGAGTTGCTCCCAACATTTTCACGTGTCCCCCAAAATTAATTGTTCTACCTTCATTATCTGGACTAAAAGCTGTGTCAAAAATTGCGTAATGATCCTGATCTAAATGTGGAGCTCCTTCAATTAAACCATTTGTCCTATCAACGTGTTCCATTATTTCGTGTATTTGTTTGTGATTATAACCTAAATTTTCTAATGCATTTGGAATTTCTTGCACTACCTCTTTTAGTGAGCCTCCTCCTGCAAGTATTTTGTAAATGATTAATCCAGTGCATGGTTCTACTCCCGTTGCATCACAATCCATTAATCTTCCAATTGTTCCTGTTGGAGCTAATACTGTGGTCTGAGCATTTCTAAATCCATTTTTATTCCCAAGCTCAACAGCTTCAGATAAATTATTTCTTCCTGTTTCAATTAATTCTTCTAAACCTATAACTTTTTTGAAATCAAAGTTTTTACCGTATAAATCTTCTCTTTTACCAATATCCTCAACAGCATCTCGATGCTTTTGCACAACTTTCGCCATGGGGTTTTTATTAAACTCGTAATGAACAAAAGTTCCCAATGCACTTGCCATCTCCGCTGAGGTCTTTAACGTCTCTCCTTGCATTACTGATGTAATTGCAGCAGCATATGCGCGTCCTTCAGGAGAATCGTAAGGAATTCCCTTCCTCATTAATAGCGCACCAATATTTGCGTAACCAACGCCGGTGGTTCTAAACTCAGGACTTAATTGTGCAATCCGTGGATGTGGATAAGAACCCGCATCATTTGCAATATCCGCAGCTATCATCATAATTCTATTTGCTTTTTTATACGCCTCAACTTTAAAATTACCTTTTTTATCAGATAATCTAAGCAAATTTACTGAATTAAGATTACACGAAGTGTCATCTAAAAACATATATTCTGAACATGGATTACTAGAGTTTATTGCTCCGGAATTTGCGCACGTATGCATCTCCTGTATTTTTGATTCGTATTGAACAGCAGGATCTCCAATTCTCCAACTGCCAAATGCAATGCTTTTTAACATGTAATCTGCATTGACTTTTTCGATGACATGACCATTTTTAACTGATCGAAGTTCTATATCCCCGCCGCTTTTTAATTGACTAAAAAAATATTCATCTAATCTAACGGACAAATTAGTATTCTGGAACTTAACCGTTTTATAAGCATCTCCTTCAAACCCATCTTGAATTCCTTTTTGCATTAATAAAAGTGCTTTATGATCCTCATGCGGTTTTGCCTGAATAAATTCCATGATATCTGGATGATATTGTTTCATCGTCGTCATACGAGCAGCTCTACGAGTTTTTCCACCAGATTCTATAATGCCTCCCGTGGTATCAAATAAAATGAAGTAAGACATCGGACCTGATGCTTTTCCACCGCTTGAGATTGAAGCTTTTTTTTCTCGTATATAACTTAGATCATGTCCTACTCCAGAGCCATCTGAAAATATTGCTCCTTCTATGGGAACTTGGTTGAGCAAACTTTCAAGATCGTCTCCTGGGCCAATAATAAAACAAGCATGCAATTGAGGTCGAGTATAACAACCATCTTCTACTCGGGAAATATTTCCAGTTTCGGGATCACGAATATACCTCATTCCTTTAGAACCGGGAACGCCATAAGAATTAAATAACCCTGCATTAAAATAAACCGGAGAATTAAATGCAGCCATTTGATTTATCTGCAAGAAATTTAGCTCATCCTCAAAAATTTTTTTATCATCTTCGGTTCTAAAATATCCTAATTTCTCGCCCCAATCTGAAAAAAATTGAGATACTCGTGAAAAAAGATGCCTTGGTGAATACTCATTTCCTCGTCCGAGTTTTTCTTGTAACTGTTCTCTCCATACATGTTCCTCCGGATTAAAAAAATATTTACTCGCAGCAATAATCGCACTATTATCGCTCCATGATTTTGGGAAATTAGCGTGTAGATTAAAAATAACCCCTCCATTCTTTTCTTTTATTACAATATCTCTATCTTCATAATCACCTACAGTGGAGAACGGATCCTGACCTTCTTGAGTAAAATAACGCTCAATCGTTAATCCAGATTTATTCGTTTTCTTTTCGTGATACACTCTGCCTAAATCTAAACGATTAAAATAAGGGCCTTCTTCAAAACTATGTACTCGGATTTTTTCATTTTTTACCGCATCCTCAAGTTTAGTTACTGGAAGTTTTGGATCGTTTTGTTTTCTAATAAGATTATATGCTTCTTCTAATGGAATTCGTTTATCAAAATTATATATTTCTAATTCGGTTGGTGAAAATTCAAATGTTTTTTTATAATCCAGAGAGAATCGGTTGCGTAAATCATCAGCATAAATAAACAAATCTTTATTATTTTGATAATGCCTTACTTTATTCGCATCAATTAACGGTTTAAAAATTGGCAAAAGCGTAGAATCAAATCGTACATAACCATCTCCATTCCCTGAAATTAATTCGCCTGTTTTTTGTTCTGCCATTTTACACTTTTCTCATGACCTCCTTAAAATCTTTAACATCCTTAAAATCCATATACACCGACGCAAAACGTATGTAGGCTATTTTATCAAGTTTTTTTAAATTTTGCATCACCATTTTTCCTATTGTATCTGTTTTAACCTCTTTTCCTTTATTTAGCAATTTTTCTTCAATATCATTGATTATTTCATCAATTTCTTTGGTTGGTATTGGCCGCTTTTCACATGCCTTGATAACCCCCGATTTCAATTTTTCTTTTGAAAATTGTTCTCGTCTGCCATCTTTTTTTACAACAATGATTTCCTTTTTTTCAGGTTTTTCATATGTTGTAAATCGTTTTTTACATTTCAAACACTCTCTTCGTCTCCTGATACCATCTGGAGATTCGCGTTTGTCGGTAACCTTAGTTTGTTGACTGCAATATATGCATCTCATGTATGATAAGAGATAAAGAATACCTTCACCCCTTCCTTTTTTATTCCAAAGCAATCAGCGACTGATAACTTTAGACATACAATATATTGTAGTTTTCCGTCGAAAAGGAACCATGTATTGTATTATGAGTGTTTTAAATCAAAGAACTATATAAATATTATCATACAAGATGCTGTATATTCTAAATTATTTTCTTTAAAAATTTTTTTACGATACAATATGCATGTAATTATATGAAAATACAAAAATGTATTTATACTATTGCAAACTAAAAATTTCATGCAAAAAATTCTAATAAAAATAAAAAAATTATATGGTGAAGTACAAATTCCAAAACACGGAAATGAACATGCAGCAGGATTCGATCTCTATTCATGCGAAGACAAGGAACTGCAACCAGGGGAACATGCAATGATTGCAACAGGAATAGCTTTAGAAATTCCAGATGGAAAAGTTATGTTTATTTGGGATCGATCAGGGATTGGCAGCAAAGGCATTCACAGATTTGCAGGAGTCATAGATTCAGATTATCGAGGAGAAATAAAAATTATTCTCTGCAATCACACAAAAAATAATTTCAAAATTAATAAAGGAGATAGAATTGCGCAAGCAGTAATTCAAGATTACTATTATGCAGAATTTCTAGAAGTTGATGAATTATCTGAAAGCAGCAGGGGAGAAAAAGGTTTTGGTTCTTCAGGAAAATAATATTTCCTTCTTTCTTGCAGCTATACAAACACTAAAAACAAAAACATTTAAAATAATAATTTTTCTAATAGGTATATGAGTTATCACGATTTGTTGCAAACTTCTTTGCCTGAAATAAATAAATCTATTGCAGAATACTTCGGCATCCCGATAATCGTTGTAGCCATAATTGTTGCAATAATAGGGATTTGGGCAATTACCTGGAAAGGATTAGCTTTATGGAAGTCCGCACGAAAAAATCATCTCGCTTGGTTTATCGCTATTCTCCTTATTAATACTATAGGCATTTTGGAAATCTTATACATTTACGTTTTTTCCGAGATGAAATTTAATAAGAAAAAATCCAAGAAAAGAAAATAATATTTATTTAATAATAGTAACTTAGTTATTTTAATTACGATTGTTTTAGTAATATATGTTATCTTTCGACGATATTAATTATGAGCATTCATTGGAAATTTATTGCCCGAAATGCGGAACTGATGATGTTGTTATTGAGGTAGCTTTAGGTCATTGCCATTTTAGCAGATGTAATATATGCGGCTACAAAAATTCTGAAGAAGAGTAGTTCACAAACTATAAAAGCCTAAAATAACTCCATTCTTAATGGAGCCATATTGGGATTTAATTGAACGCATAGTTAAAGAAGCAGATTTAGTTTTAGAAATATTAGACGCCAGATTAATTAGCTTATCAAGGAATGATCGCGTCGAAGAACTAATTAAGGAACATGACAAACCTGTAATTTTTGTGATAAATAAAAGTGATTTAATTTCTAAAAAAATGTTAAAAAAACAAATGGTAGATTTCAGAGAAGAAATCAAAGGTTACAAAGGAGAAGTGGTTTTCGTTTCTTCGAGAAATAACAGGACAATGAAAATCCTTTTGTATAATATAAAAAAAGTATTTAAGCAATATGGAAAAACAAAATTAGAGAAAGAAGATAAATCTCAACATAGAATTGCTAAAGGTGGAATTGTCGTCGGCGTTTTAGGCTACCCAAATGTAGGAAAATCTTCGATAATTAATGCATTAGCACACAAAAGTAAAACAAAAGTTTCTAAAAAACCCGGAACAACTCATGGTATACATTGGATTAAAGCAACAAAAGATATAAAGCTTATTGACTCGCCTGGAGTTATTCCACTAAGAAAAGAAGATGAACTAAGATACGGATTAATTGGCGCAAGAGATAGTGAACAATTACAAAACCCGACTGCAATAGCACAGGGGCTTATAAAATTATTTTTGAAAGAAAATAAAAATAAATTAGAAGAATTTTATAAGATTGAAATCAAATCCGATGATGTAGATACTATTGTTAACATGATTTCACAAAAAAAAGGGCATTTGCTGAAGGGTGGAATTCCTGACGAAAATAGAACGCATATTGCTATAGTCAGAGACTGGCAGCATGGGAAATTAAAATTATAGAAATATTTAAATATAACCATTATTAAGGTTATAATAACCATAATGGAGGTTATTCTATGGACTTGATAAAATTTTTAAAAGCGAATAAAAACAGCAGGAAAATATTCGGAAAGAAGGAATTGAAAATTATAGAAAAACAATTGCTTGGAATTACCTTATCTCAATCAGAAAAAAATAGATTATCGCGAGATATTAGAAAAAAATTGAAATTTATTCAACAACTGAATAAATTTTCTGATAATTTCGATTTAAAAAAAGGATTAATAAATAAAGAGATCATAAAAGAATCATTGGAAATTATAAAAGAAGATGCATTATTTCATAGAATTAAGAAAATTTTTTTATTTGGATCTTTTGTGGAAAGTAAATTAACATTTCGTTCAGATATAGATATTGCTGTTGAATTTTTTACTATAACAATTAAAGATGCCACGCAATTTAGAATCAGAATATCAGGAAAATTGTCGGAAAAAGTTGATATACAAGTATATAATTTTTTACTTGACAAAATAAAAAAAGAAATCCTCAGTAAAGGGAAGATAGTTTATGAAAAGAATTAAAGATAAAATTAGTGAGATTGAAAATTATATCAGTGAATTAGAGTCTCTTTTTCCAATTGATTATAAACTATACAAGAGAGATTTTAAAATAAGAGCAATATGCGAAAGATATTTTGAGAGGATAATAGAATCAGTTATTGATCTTGCGTTTCTTGTTATTAAAGAAAAAGATCTTAAAATACCTGAAGATGACAAAAATGTCTTTGATATTCTTGAAAATGAAAAAGCAATTTCTAATACTCTCGCCAATAAGATGAAAGATGCTAATGGAATGAGAAATATTATCGCCCATGAATATGGCAAAATTGATGATGAACTCGTTCATTGTGCAATTACAGAAGAATTGCTAAAAGATGTTGAAGAATGTATTAAATCTATTGAAAATTATTTAAAAATATAATGAAAAATAAAAAACAGGGAAAAATTAAAGCGATTATTTTTGATATTGGCGGAGTGCTAAAAATTCCAAAAACACAAAATGATAATCAGGAGCTCCCGGGTTTTCACGAATTGATTGCAAAGAAACTACATTTGGATTTTGACACTTGGTTTGATGCCATTGATGTTTATTATGCGCAGTCAATTGTTGGAAAAGTTTCTAAAAACGAATTTATTCAAATTGCAAGTAAAAGACTTGGGATAAATAAAAACAAATTAGAAAAAACGATTATTCAATGTTACAAATCAAAAATGAAAAAAAATATATTTTTGTATAATTTGGCTGAAAAAGCAAAAAAACAAAAAATAATTACAGCAATACTTTCTGATCAATGGCCTTATTCCAAGTCGGGAGTCTTTCCAAAAAAAGACGAAAAAAATTTTGATATAATAATTATTTCATACGAAGTTAAAATGAGAAAGCCAAATCTTGAAATATATGATTTACTATTAAAAAAAATTAAAAACAAAAATAAGCAAATAAAAAATTCAGAAATAATCTACATCGACGATAGATCTTATAATTTAGAACCTGCAAAAAAACATGGCATTAAAACAATATTATTCAGAAATAATGAACAAGTGAAAAAAGAATTGAAGAAATTTAATGTTATCTAAAATAAAAATATCCTTTACAGTTTTCAGGCAGTCCTGATTTATTTCTTTTTAAGATTCTTTCTGCGTCAACGGACTCGCCACCGATCCAAATTTTTGCAAAGTTTAAAGGCACACCATCATATGTTTTATCAATTTCTAAAGCTTTTGATAATTTTCCCGGACCATTAACTACTTGTCTTAATCCTCTAGCATCAAATAAATTCCCTCCAATCAATGTTACACAAGAATATTTGCAAATATCCAGCGTTGAAATATCAATAAGATACTTTCCAAATTTTGTTGAAACGCCCATAGTACCTACAGACTCTAATGCACCTTTTGTCATGCTTTTAGTGTGTCCTTCATAGGCAGCAACTTCTTGTAACTGTACATATAACGTCGGTTTATCGACTCGTTCCCGTACTAAAACTCTTCCCAGTAAATCTTGTGCAACTTCTTGTGCATGCCTTCTAAAAAAGTCCATGTGAATTCGTGAAGAACTTTTTGGAATTTCTATGGTCATCTTAAATTGCTTTTCTCCAATGTTTAGCTAAAGCTTCTATTAAATCTTCTCTTAAAATCTCTCCTGTATAATCTGCATTTTGAGTAATTCTTAATTGAACTTCTCCATGATGTTTCAAATCTTTATGAAAAAAATCAAATTTATAATCAAATCCTAAACATTGATCTATACTATAAGTAGGATTGCCTTCATCAACTTCACCAGCAGAACCGCCTCCAACATAGCTTAAGGCATTTTCTAATGATGTCCAAAAAATAGTATTAACTGTAGAAGGAATTGAATCACGAAAAGTAGGTTTTATTTCACCTGTTCTTTCTATAACCGCTTCTTGTCCAATATAACCTTTTAAGGGAAGATAGTTAACCAGAAATTTTAATCCATGTTTGTCAATTGAAATATCTTTTATAACATTCAGTGTGAAAGGATCATTTATATCAAATTCCGGTCCAAATTGATGTTCTCCTATTCCCGCTTCCATTGAATGGATATGTTTTGGCTCTCCCATTCTTTCAACAAGTTCTTCCACAGTATAATTTTTTTCCATATCTCTACATGTAAGAATAAAATAGCTATATAAATATTTCTATTTAGAAACTATAAAGTGGTAACAATAGTAATCTTTAAATAGCTGAGAATATGCCCTAATATACAAAGATGAAGCAGAAATTAAGCGTATCGTTAGATGAAAAGTTATTGAAAGTTATAGACGAATTAGTCAACACAGGCAGATTTAGAAATAAAAGCCATTTTGTGGAATATTCTTTAAATGTTGTTATAAAAAATGAGCATGTAAAGGAAAAACAGTCAGAAATTCTTGAAGAATCGGGAGGAGAAGATGCCTAGAAAAACTTTATGGACAACGTTTGAAGAATGGAGCAACTATGGATTACAAGAGAGGTATAACCATTACCAACCTGCTTATTTTCCAATGTCTAAAAACAAAATGGAACGAAGTTGGTATAACCGAGGAAAAGATATGAAATGGACAAATCAGTTTGACTTTAAAAGAAAATTTAAAAAAGTTCCTTGGAAAGCAGAGGAAGAATGGAAAAAATTTGGATTGGAAAGAGGATATGACAAAAAAAATCCTATTAGCTTGAAAAATAGCAGAGACAAAACAGAACGATCATGGTATAATAAAGGCAACAGTGTAAAGTGGCTGAAAAATTTTACTTTTGATTTTGCCAGAAATGATAGACACCCCTATAAAGATTTAGAATCCTGGATAAATTTTGGAATCCGACAAGGTTATGAAAAGATTAGTCCAACAAAATTAGCAAGAAGCAAAAATAAAACTCGAAGATCCTGGTATAGCAAAGGGAATGATGAAGGGTGGATAAAGAGATTTAATTTTAATAGACTTAGAATAGCAAAGAATACATGGAAAGATCTTTCTTTTGCGCTAGATCAAACGGTTAAGGCAATGCAAAGTGAAGGTTGGGATCGTTTACCAAACATGCATAGATTAAGTAAATCGGGATATTCTACCCTTGCTGATATTATCTGTAAGTATCATGGTGGATATTCTATTTTTAGAGAAAAACTCCGCGAATATTTAGGAGCGCCTTCTGGTAATCAACAATTAGAAGAATTCTTAGAAGCGTATGTTGCAGGAGAAGAAGATGAGTAAAAGAAAAATGAAACCAAAAAAATACTGGGCTAATCAGAATAATATCTTTAAAGAAGCAAAAAAAGTTATAGCACGGCATAGATTAAATCATCTTCCCCCTCATGGCAGATTGGTTAAGTTGGGTTATGCCTCGTTAACCAGTGCAATAAACCGTTATACTCCAGGATATCGATTTGTCAGAGAAAAACTTGGTGAAGATCAATTAACGGTCGAAAAAGGTTATTGGCAGAATGAAGAAAATGTAATCAAAGAAGCAAGAAGCATCATGGATGAACAAAGATGTGCTTTATTACCTGGAGCTCAAGTACTTGCAAGACTGGGATATACTTATTTAAACCATGCTATTAAAAGATATCATGGAGGGTTTTATGAGCTTAGAAAATTATTAGGAGAAAAACAAAAAAGAAATAAAAGAGACTCTTGGAAATCATTAGATTATACTTTAAAACAGGCAAAAAAAATTATCAGAAAGAATAGGTTAGATTGTCTACCGGGTCGTCGAGATTTAATATTGTTAGAAGGGGGCAATGCTCTTTCTAATGCTATTGCTAAATATCACGGAGGATGTCACACGTTTAGAAATAAACTTGGTGAAAATGAAAAAAGAAAAGAAAATGGATTGTGGAAAGATGTAGAATATACATTGAAAACAGCTCAGGAAATGTTAACAGAACATAACCTTAAAGAAATTCCCTCTGAAGATGTATTAAAAAGCTTAAAACAAGGGGGGTTAATGAACGCGATTAAGAAATACCATGGGGGCTTACCCGCATTCAGAGAAAAATTCCGTGAATACTTCGGAATGCCCACAGGAAATAATTCCTTAGAATCCTTTCTAGAAAATTATGTAAATCAAGGAGAAAATGAATAATGGCTGACTATAATAATTTCCAAGAGCTTTGTCAAAAAAGTGAATATGGCGCTCGATTTTTAAAACCAAAAAAAGTTGCAATTGAATTAGCCTTAAAAGAAGCAAGAGTAAAGGGGGTTAAATCAACTCTAATTGAAGAGGTTGAAGAAAGAGGAATGCTCGACGGCAGTTTTGATGTAACCTATCCAGAATATGAAAACATTGTTGAACGAATTTATAACAAAGTTGTTAATCCAAATACGTCGAATGAAGAACGAGAAATTCTTGATTCCTTTGATCAAGTACGTGATGCAGATTTAATTGCAAATTATTTGTTCTGTGTTCATCCAGAAATTAGGGAAAAAGTAAAATCTGCAGATAACTTATACAAAGTTGTATTAAAAATTGGCTCAAAAAGAAACAAAACAAGAGAAATACCAGAACAGGAATCCTCAGACATTAATAGTAGCGTCATGAGTTCGCGCTTAGAAAGTTTAATTGAAAATATTCCTCGAGAAGAATATACCGGAGAGCGAGAATATCAACGAAGATTGAGAGTGTTATTACGAATAAAAGCAGAACGAGAGACATTTAAAGATTTCAAAGAAAGTTATGAGCACGCATTTCAAAAAATTGATGATAGAATAAATAATGCAAAAAGTGAAAATCTGCGTGACGCGTATAGAGAATTAAAAAGAGTTTATCAGGAATATAGAGAACTTGAACCCTTAGAAGTAAATTCTGAGTTTGAAGATCCTCAAACACACCGAAAAGGAGTTTTGCCATCATTACATCAGCGTATTGCACTCTACCACGCTATCAAAGAAAAAAGATTTGGAGTTTTTGACGGATGTGGAACAGGAAAAACAGCTATTGCAACATTACTGCAGCCTTTAATTGAAAAAGAATTAAGAGAACAAAGAAAAGAATTCCGAAGAGCAGTCGTTGTTGGTCCCAATCCTTCAAAAAAAGCCTGGAAAAAAGGACTTGTAGGAGAAAGCCATCAACGATATTTAGCATGTCCTCAAAATATTGCAGTAATTAATGGAGAACGAAAAGATGAAGATTTTTTAAAAGATTTAGAAAGTAAAAAATGGATTGTGCTCAATTATGAACAATTAACAACCAAAGTTAATGGAACTAAAGAATTATTGGTTGATTATCTAATACGATTAGGATATGATTATGTAATATCAGATGAGAGTCATAAAATAAAATCACAAAGAAATTGTACAAAAGGAGAAAATTTAACACAAAGCGCTGCATTTAGAAAACTTGCTGCTCATAGCGAATATCTCACATTACTCACCGGTTCCCCTATTCCTGATAAAATGGAAGATTATGCTGTTTTATATCATTTATTAAACCCACAAGAATGCCCAACACCAGAACATTTCAAAAAACTGTATGAAGAAAATCCAAGAATTCTGTATACGTTGTTTAACAATAAAACAGTGCGAAGAACTTCCGAAGATATTAATGATGATTTAGAAATCGAAGAGAATGAGGAACTCATTGATTTGGACCCTGTGCAATTGCAACTTTATCAACATATTTTAATAAATAGGTCAAAAAGCTGGCTGATGCAGGCACGTAAAGCTATTTTAGATCCTCGGCTCGTTCACCCTCGTATTCTTAAGGCAAATGGATTATTAGGAAAAATAAATTATTCACACTCAGCAAAATACAAGAGATTAGAAGAAATGGTAACTTCAGATGAGGGCCCGGTAGCACAAGGAGAAAATTTTGTAATTTTTTCAAGTATGTTTAGAGAAGGAGTAACACAAAAAGAAAATGAAGCCTTACGAATAGAATACGTAAAACTAGGAATTGAGGAAGAATTTGATAAGGCATATGGATTAGAAAGAAGAATACTGCTGCACGCACTTTCAAAAGAAGAAACTTCTCTAGAAAAAATAAAAAGAAAAATTATCTGCAAGAAAAATAAAAGTGAAGAACAAATAGATCAAGAAGAAAAAGAATTTGATACCTCAGTAAAATCATTACAGAAAAAAGGATATATCTCAGCACAAAAAGGTGTAATGAGAGTTGCTACTAATACCAACGGTACTGTCAATAGATATGCTGCAATGTACAAAAATCTAGGATTTGATGTAACGCTTACGGAACATATAGAAAAAGCACTTGAAAATAAATTTGGCAAAAAACTGAAGATAGGAGTTATAGATGGAACAATTGAAGATATTGATTACAGAGAAAAAATAGCAGATGAATTAGGAAAAGATTTGGTAGGAATCGGCTGTACTACAGATACGGGCGGAGAAAGTTTAGATTTTACTGCGGCAAATCATGCGTATTTTCTTGATAGAGACTATAGCCCAAAAACAGAAGAGCAGGCAATTGGAAGAGAAGGAAGAAAAGGTCAGAAAAAAAGAGTACATATTTATCAATTTATTGGAAAAGATTCTGCGGATGAGTCGTTAGATGAGTATCTCGATAAAAAGAAGCTTATTATCCGAACTGCTGTCGACGGCCATCCTATTACTGAAGATGAACAGCGGTTCCTAGAAGATATCTCAGGAAAACAATTCGGAGAAATATTATTGCAGCGAGGATTAGGAGGAATCTCAATTAACACGCTAGAAGCAAAAATAGAAAATATAGATGATTTCACCCTCAAAAGAAGAAATCCTCGCATAGTCAAAAGACAATCAGTATACACTCCAGGTATTGGTACTACAGAAGCGCAGCAGGTAATGAAATTAATTGGGCGCGATCCAATCAACTGTTGGAAAGATCCCGCATTTGTAGAAAGATATATGGCAGTTCTTCATGAATTAGCAGTTCCAGTCATTCATCGAGCACGAATTGTTGATCTCATTAAAAGAGCACATAAAAATGAAATTACGTTTCCAAGAAAAATTGTTTCAGAAGGAACAGGGCCAAGCATTCTCTATAACGCCTATCATGATCCAGGCATCATAGAATTATTAAAAAGATATGAATTAAAAACGCCGATTATTACCGATAGAGATAGTTCTCAAGCAATGATTGATGCGGGAAATAATCCTCGCCAAGTATTAGGAGATATGCGAGGAATAAACAGCGCATTTAAGAATAAAGAATTTGACATGGTTGACAATGCCTCTATCTTTTTGCTAGAAAATTCTAAAGACGTAAAGAAAAGCTTGGAAGAATCCCATCGAATTTTAAAACAAAACGGATTATTAGGATTAACTATTGAAAACGCAATGTTTTGTGATGGATCGTCAGATTGCGAGATTAATTATGAAGGAAAAATAATCAAAAGAGATTTTTATGCAGGATTAGAACAGCTGGGTTTCCAGGTTTTAACAGAAAAAAATCAGGGATTTGCTGTTTCAAAAAGTTTATCCAATAGACTCGCAGATCAAATTAACAAACATTTCGCTGAAGCATATCAAAGAAAATTGAATGACACGTATTTTTTACTCGCAAGAAAAATAGATAATCCCCAGCAAGATATTGATCCGCAACACTTCTTCTGGATACGACCAGGAGCATCAGAAGAAAAACAAAAAGAAGAAGAGGATAGAAAGCAGCAAGGAGAAGAAAAAGTAAGAGATCCTCGAGAATCTAAAAGTATAATTGTCGTTGGAAAAAAAGGAAAAAGAAAAGGTGGAAGAGTTGCCCGAGTCAATAGAGATGGAATCGTAGAAGATATTCAAAGAGATGGAGATGAATAAGATGCTCAATAAATATAGTGTTGATAAATTAATGAATGAAAAACTCTTGGATGAATTAGAAACAAAGGGTGCAATAATAATTAAAAATATAAATCCAGAATCTATAGACCGGATTTATAGAGAATCAATAAAGTTTTTTAATTCTTCATTAAGAAGGAAATGTTTTTTAGAAAAAGAATTTGGAAATGGTTACTCTCAAGATAATCTAAATCGTAGTGTGAGAGAAATGTTTGATTTTAGCAATGATTATGATGCAGAGGAAGAAAAAGAACTTGGTTTGAAACAAAATTTCCCAGCTTTAGAATTAGCTTTAGCCAACCTTTATTCTCACTGGTATCCTCTTTGTCATGGTTTATTCAAAGGTTCTGGTCAGGGATTTCTGAATGTTTTTAAATATCATGCTAATAATAAAATAAAATTTAGAATTCCTGAACATACAGATAATGATTATATTGTTTCTTTTGTGTCAAAAGGAGAGCCTTTAGAAATCTTTATTGATAGATGGTATATTCCTCAACTGAATGATGGAGAAGCTTTATTATTCATTCCCAGAATTAAACATAGAGTTTCTAATAAATTAAATAATGATAGATATGCAATAACTTTTGCCTATCCTCAAACGCCTGTGTAAAATGCCTCGAAAAAGAATTTGGATTGATTATGATTCATGGAGAGAGTATGGAATTGAAAATGAATTTAATAAAAGGAATGCAAATGAGTTAAAGAGAAGTAGGAAGAAAAGAGAGAGAAGTTGGTATCAAGTAGGTTCTGGACATAAATGGGTAACGAGTTTTCAATTTAATTTTAAAATTGAGAAGAGAGAACCTTGGAATTCTGAAAAAGAGTGGATGGAATATGGATTAAGTAATGGATTTGATAAAAGGTGTTCAACAGAAATAGCTAGAGGAAAAAATAAAGAAGCTAAATATTGGATACATAAAGGAAAAAGAAAAGGATGGACAAAAAATTTTGAATTTATGAAATATAATAATTTTTTTAGAAATTTTGAAATGTGGCAACAATATGGATTAAATAATGGATTTGATAAAATGAATCCAAGTAAATTATCTAGGAGTAAAGATAAAAGAATGAACTCATGGTATCAGAATGGAAATAAAAAGGGCTGGCTAGATAATTTTAAATTGACTCTGAAAAATAGAAGCGGGGGAATATGGAGAAATTTAGATTATACATTAAGTGAAGCAGAAAAAGTAATAAATAAAAAGGGATGGAACACAATTCCTAGTTCAGGAGACATGACTAGAAATGGTTACTCCTCTTTAGCATATGCCATTTCTCATTATCACGGCGGCTTTCCAGTTTTTCGTGAGAAACTTCGTGCCTACATGAGTCAACCATCATCGGCATCTCAATTAGAAAATTTTCTGTTGGAGTATGTAGGAGAAGACAATGGCAGCAAATAAAACTAAAGGAAAATGGCAACAGTGGGAAAATGTAAAAGAAGCATTAGTCACCTTGGAATCAAAATTAGGACACTTCCCCACACAAAGAGAATTAGCAGATAACGGATTGGCTGGTGTAGCAACGGCAATTACCAGAGATTACGGAAGCATAAATGAAGTGGCAAAAAAATTGGGGAAAATTTCTGCACAGAGAACCCGCGGATATTGGAAAAAAGAAGAAAATGTAGTAAATGAATTTAATACAGTTGTTGTACAATTGGGGCATATTCCAAATTACACAGAACTTAAGGAAATCAATAATGCTTTGCTGAGCAGTGTTGAAAAACATTATGCAGGGTATAATAATTTTTTAAAAAAGCAAGGATTAGAACTGTCACGAAAAGAAGAGTTTTATTGGGCGAGTATCGACAATACTATAGCTGAAGCAAGAAGATTAATGGAAGAGCATAATTTAGAGAGTTTTCCAAATGCCAATATATTACAAGAACTGAATGCAACTTCTCTTAATCATGCAATACATAAATATCACGGCGGATTTAGAAAATTCAGATTGCTATTAGGAGAAAAACCTCCTAGAATAAAAATGGGGCAATGGAAAGAAATAGATTATTGTATAGCTGAGGCACAAAGAATAAAAAATGAACTGCAAGTTGATTTTTTACCAGGCGCACAAGAATTACGAAAGAAAGGATATTCAAGCTTTACACATGCAATACATAAATACCACGGTGGGTTGGGGAAGTTCAGAGAAATTTTAGGCGAAGGTCGATTAAAGAATCAGAACGGAATTTGGAAGGATGAGAGTTATACAATTGCACAAGCAGAACGATTCATGAAAGAAAATAAATATACAGAATTACCAAGTTCAGCAACGCTGCAAGAAAAAGGTGCAGGAAGTCTTCTGAGCGGGATAAAAAAATATCACAGAGGTA
>Ga0209541_10001922_pt1 | contig 40346 bp, 43 predicted proteins | sample RifCSPlowO2_01_FD_184027 | JGI IMG/M metagenome (GOLD analysis project Ga0209541, IMG submission 184027) | Groundwater microbial communities from Rifle, Colorado - Rifle CSP2_plank lowO2_0.1 (SPAdes) (version 2) | ecosystem: Environmental > Aquatic > Deep subsurface > Groundwater | place...
TAGGATTGTAAAATGGGGTTCCGTAAGACTCTGGTCTCAGATGTCAAATCGTCCAAAGTCTTCTTCATTATTCGGCTAAGATTTGGATTTCCCATAAAACTCTTTTTTGGGTTATAATTTATAAATATTTTGCGTGTTTTTCTTACTTTTTCTCTTTCTTACCCGGCAGCCCGATAAAAATCTCAGCAAATGGCTTTTCCTGTTCCATCTCAATCTTCTGCTGGTTTTCCAGATGAAGAAGCGGGAGGAACGTATAGACCTTTTCGTGCCGTCCGGCGCGTGGCGGAAGAAGTTTAGAAAAAGTGATTTTTTCTTTTTCGTTTTTTTGAGAATAATAAACTACTTTATGATAAATGTCGTGGATAATTTCTAAGATATCTACTTTATTTTCGGGAAGATTGAATTGAACGGGACGGATCCGTTCAAGCATTTTCTTCTTTGTTGCCATCGCCTGCTGCAAGGCATTGACCAAATCTTGGATGGACACTTTACGATTCCGCGGTTGGGGATTGCGGGGGATAAGGGCAAACTGTTGTTTTTCTTTCTTTCCACGTCCGCTGTCTTCGCTAAAATCCGGTTCTTCTTCTGGGAGCGGCTCATCTGGATTAAGCAGAGCATCCAGCCGGGAGATGTCTTTGTCGAGGAGATGGCTGGTTTTTATCTTCAGCAGAATTGCCGCCGCAAGCAGAACCTTCCCGGAAATTTTAAGGTCATGCTCTTGCATCGCCTTGATCGCCGCCAGATATTTTTTGGTCAGCAGGGAAATATCCACATCCCAAGGATCCATCTGCTCGGTTTTGACTAATTCAAAAATGATCGTCTTCCAGCTGACTTCTTCCTCTTTCAGGAGAAGGTCGAGGATTTCCTGTTGCATTGCAGAGGAATATTCTTTCTCACTTTAAAAAAGTAGTGGTTTGGTTGGTTTCTGGGATTCAGAGTATAATCTCTCTGTTGAGAAATGCCTGTACTAACGAATCAACTGAATCTAATGGGTGGACAGGGATATTTCTTTCATCTGCAAATTTCTTTCGAGGGTCATATTCAATTGATTCATACGCTTCTCCCTCTGGAACGCGGGAGGTTCCGTCACTCACGATCAACTGGGGATAGACATTTAATTTGCACCAGAATCTGATATCATCTTCTTTGGTGTATAATTTTACTTCCGCGTGAGGGGCTGCTTCCCGCAACTGTCGTTGAGCCGGCACGCCATCTAAGTAGGAAGCGGTAATAATCCAGATCAAAGGTTTTGGCTGATAGGTCATAGTTGGTCTGTCATTCGGGACCCGTTTCTCGTTCTCAGCAACTTGGAATTTCTGAAATTGAATGGGCCCACCCGGATCTTGAATCACTTGCTCGAACCGGATATCCTCATTTCGCACTGCTCATTCGGGACCCGTTTCTCGTCCCTAGCTACTCGGAATTTCTGACAATGAATGGGCCCACCCGGACTCGAACCGGGGATCAACTCGGTTTTTAATACGATTCTGTTGATGTTCAACAAAGCCGTGCATGTAAACGAGTTGTCATATGCAGCGCAAGCTGCGACCAAAAAAGATCGCTTTTTTGCGTAGCCGCTAGACCATGGGCCCGATAACCCTGAAATGAGAGCATCTTTTATAAATCTTATTATGTCTCTTTCCCGATCAACGCTTCCAATTCGGAACGGGCCAGAACCGGCCGAAAAGCACCTCTAAATTCTAAGAGCAATGGTCGAGTTTCGGGGATGTTAGGATTAAACAATTCGATATTTAATTTGGGATGATACACACTTTTTTGAGTTAGAAGAGCATAAAAGTTCTCCCCCGTTTTATCTTGTTCAAGCCTTTCTTTTGTTTCTCTGTCTACGGCAAACCAGATTCCTTCGCCATTGCCGGAATGATATTTTTGCCAGGTGCGGGGAAGATTGCCTTTGATGAGAAAATATGTTGGTCCGTTATCAATGGCTTCTTCATAGATTTGAGTCCATTCATCAATAGAGTATGAGCGATTTTCCATTATACCTGAAGTTTTCGTCTCTACTTTAAAAATGTTATTGGTGCTTCTGGCTCTGTAGAAAATCTCAAAAAAGTCAGCCTGGCCGTTGCCTTCGTGCTTCTCTAGATGCTTAGACTGTAGTTAAGAAGCACCAATAACTTCAGTTTATTGTAGTTCTCAGGCAACCTCTTGGCCAGGCGGCTGACTTTTTCTACAGAGCTGGTGCTTCTCCAGAGTTGCGCCAACGCAAGCTATATAAAATAATCCCCCTTACTTCTCTCAAAAGAGGTTGTCTGATGAAGTTCCGCGTCAAAGATATGGATATTGCTTCCGGGGGTATCCTGATTGCTATTCTCAATCAAAAAGACGCGGCGAAACTTGATCTCCATTCTGGTGATCGTATTCTCCTGCGCAACGATGGCAGCGAAGCGACGTGTATTCTCGATATCTCTGAAAGCGATAAAGCAGTTCCTGAGGGAAAGATCGGCTTATTTGAAGAAGTATTAGATCGCCTGCGGCTGAAAAATAATAGCATAGTTACTCTGCGTTTTACCGGGAAACCAGAATCTGTTGTGCACATCCGCGATAAATTGTATGGGAAGCGGCTCACCTATCAGGAATTATACCATATTATGGATGACATCACCCACGATCGCCTGACCGATATTGAAAAAACCTATTTTGTTTCCGCTGGTCTCGTCAACGGCTGGAATACGGAGGAAGTCGTCGATATGACGCGGGCAATGGTGGAGACGGGTAAACGCGTAAAATTTAAAGGCCCAACTTTAGACAAACACAGTATTGGTGGTGTTCCGGGGAACAGGACGACGATGGTTATCATTCCGATCGTCGCCGCCGCCGGCTTCACCATCGCGAAAACGAGTTCACGGGCAATCACTTCCCCCGCAGGAACAGCCGACACGATGGAATGTCTGGCTAATGTAGAATTACCGGAAAAAAAGATCAAGCAGGTAGTCCATAAAACAAAAGCCTGCATGGTCCACGGCGGTTCAATGAATTTGGCGCCAGCAGATGACAAGATTATCGAAGTCGAACATCCGCTGTCCATCGATCCCGAAGGGCAGCTTCTCGCTTCAGTGATGGCCAAGAAATATTCGGTGACAGCACGGCACGTACTTATCGATGTGCCGATGGGCAAAAGTACAAAAGCGAATACATGGAAGAAAGCAAAACGGCTGCGCAAGATGTTCCGGCTTGTGGGCAAGAAGTTGGGGATGGATGTTCGGGTGATCATTACTGATGGATCTCATCCCATCGGCAATGGCATCGGTCCGTTGTTGGAAGCAGAAGATGTGATGGCCGTCCTGCGCAATGATCCGCTTGCTCCGGATGATCTGCGGCGGAAAGCCCTGATGATGGCTGGGATACTGTTAGAAATGACGGGGAAATATAAAAAAGGGAAAGGGCTGGTAAAAGCGCGGGAGATATTGGAAAGTGGAAAAGCGCTCCAGAAGATGGAAGAGATCATCCGGATTCAAGGTCGAAAAAGAAGACCAAAGTTAGGCGTATTCTGCCACCATGTCTGCAGTGGAAAGATGGGACGGGTGGGGCAGATCGATAATGATGTGATCGCGAAGATTGCGCGGATTGCCGGTGCGCCGGCGGACAAAGGAGCAGGCCTGTTCCTGCGCAAAAAGATTCATGAAGTTGTTAAAAAAGGGGAGTCCATCTACACGGTCTATGCCGAGAATAAATTTAAGCTGGATCTGGCGATGGAGTTAATTCGTAAGAACACGGGGTATGTCGTGAAATGATGGTCAAGCGCATTTTCAAAGGACTGGGAACGGAAAAAGCAAAAATAGAAATTGATCTACGTTCCGCCTTGCGACGGAGGGAACGTCTTGGCTCTCCAGACATTTTAACTATCCTCAAGAGCGAGATCCAACGCGCAGAAAAGAATCTGCAAAGAGTTGATGAGTTCTATCGAAAGAACCTCCGCTTCAGGGATCGTCTCTCTGATCGGATTGCCGAAGTGGGGGGAAGCTGGGTATTTATCCTCTCATTTTTAGTGTTTCTCTTTGCCTGGATGATCTTGAATAGCCTGATCCTGGTGGAAAAAGCCTATGATCATTACCCTTATATCTTATTGAATCTGATCTTGTCAACACTGGCGGCGATCCAGGCGCCGATTATCTTGATGAGCCAGAATCGGGCATCGAAGCGTGACCAGGCGCGGATGGAGATCGATCTCGAAAAAGATTTAAGGGATCTCCACGTCGATGAGGCATCGCATCGGATCTTATTAGAATTGCGGCGGGATCTGGAGTTGGTCAAGAAGAAGATTGGCGTGAAATGATTTTTTTTGGACGACTATAATAGTGCTATCACTCACTCACAAAATGTGGCAGTAACCAATTTGTGCACAGTGAAGTATGGTCTCTTCACTGAGTGTTTCGGATTGTGCTTGGCAACAGCAAAGTATATAAATCTCAACGGATTCTTTTATTCATAAAAGGGATGTAGATGACACCAAAGACAAAACAAAATATTTCTAAGAATAGATTGTTCATTCTTGCCGCTAGTGTCTTGATTCTGGTGGTTCTTATCGGTATTCTTTATCCGCTGGTGAAAGAGAAAGGGGTGGTGGGTAAGGCGGTGGCGGTGCCAAAGACCGTTTCAATATCCGGTTGTAATGGACCTGGGGACGCAGGAAAAGTTATTTTTAACAAAAATGAGGGGACATCATTGTGCTTGGGATCTTATGATCAAGGTGTTTTTTGTCGGGCAGAAAATCTCGGTTTCATCCAAAATATCAATGGCCAGTTTGATGTGCGCTGTTCAATGCCTGGTGGTACGCTAGCTTGGCTGGAATGTAACACGGATGGGGTTAAAAGCGGCAGCGGTGCAATCGTAGATGTTCAGGATGGAGCAGTCTATGGAACAGCCTCCCAAAGTAAAACGCTCTGCGCGCAAAATGGCGGATATGAAAGCTGGTTTGTCTGTCCGCTGGGTTCAAAAGTGGGGAAAAGCGGCGGCGTTGATGATCAAGCAATGGTGCAGACGCCGAAAGGGGATTATTGGTGTGATGATTTTAAACAAAAATGGAAGTTATGCGATGCCTCATTAAAAAATCAGGGTTTTAATGAGAAAGACGGAAAGACCGTGTTGTACTATTGCCAGGAGAAAGACGGGGAATTGAGATGGGATAAGTGCTCTTATACCACTCTTGGAAAAATTACCAATAACAAAATCAGATACTGTAACGGCGTCGAGTGGAAGAAATGTGATGCTTCCAGCGTTGGCGTAAATCCCACCTCAACGCTTTATTGTGCTGGTTCAGGTAATTGGCAAGAATGTCAAAAAGAAAATTCTTTCAGTTCCGACTATAAAGCATTATGTAAAAATAAAAACTGGGAAGTGCTTCCCGTTGTCGAAGTGCCGCCGGAAGGATACAGCTGGGAAAAAGCACCCACTCCGCAGTCGGCGGTGGGAGGGGGGAGTGTGGTTCTTTACCAGACTTTATACAACCCAACGGAAGAGGTTGCTGTTCATGAATCACCAAAATATTATTGTCCGGGGATTTCATTCTGTCCGTGGAACTCCTACAAGCCTGGAGAGAGCGACAAGTATTGTTATAACGATGCCACTATTCTTTCAAAAACCGATTTATGCACTCTTCAACAGAATGGGCAGGGGCTATGGCTGTCCTGCGCTCAAAATCTGCCTCAGCAGTATAAATTATACCACGAAAAATATCTCTGTGTGACCAAGACCCTCCAAAACCAACCAACTTCGTTCTGGGAGAAATGCGATCAAGACAAAGTCTCCGGTGATAATAATGGATACTATTGCGACGGTACAAAATGGACAGAATGCACCTCCGCTCTGGAAGGGATGGCCAGCGCGAATGATAATTATCTCTGCATCAATAAAAAATGGACCGGCGTTTTTGTTCTTAACAGCATGAGTATTTTTGAAACCAAAGTGATAAAAGGCGGGAAAGCGAAAAATATCAAAAAAGATCCTGCGGGTTCAGATCCTTTAGCCGATGTAACAACCCTCTGCGACACTGGCACGGAAAATGTCCAAGTCAAAGCGACGCTGTGTTTAGGCGCACCACAGACGCAGACATTAACTGTCTCTTCCATTGCTTTCTTGCAGGGGTCTAATCAGCCGCTGACCGTCAAAAATGATTTGCTCTACACCTATGACGAAGCCGAGCCGAAAACGGTGAGTGTGCATGCGATCATTCATCCCAAAGGCGCTTCCGTAACACTTGCCGAGTCAGTTCTGGCCAATAATTTTGCCCATGGCCGCCGTCTGGCCGTGGAAGTAGATGGACAATATTACTTGCTTGTCCAATCTCTTGCCGGAAAGCTGGACTTAACTGCGCTGCAGTTGATCTCCCTGCCTTCGGAAGAGGCTGTTCCGGTAACCGCGCTGGCTTCAGATAAATACCAATTTGAAATCCAGGCGAAGAAAGTATTGACCTTAACCTATGACGGAACGAACGTGGTTATTGCCGTCGGAAAACCGACCGAAGCGTTGGCCGGACAGGTTACCCAGCATACTCTGGCCGGCGAGTACGAAGTGTCGTTCTCCAAAGCAGAGCCGATATTACTGCAGGATTTTGGCGGTGTGAAATTAGTGCCCTGCCTCTCCGATAAGCCGGCCGATCCATTGACATTACAAGTATGCCTGACCGACGAATCACAACAGCCTTTCGTGACCTTACAGCGAGATGTGCTGACCGAAGCAGAATTGTTAGGTATTCCGGTAGCACTGCTTTACCAGTGGAATCTGGAAACAAACAGCAAGCAGGCTTCCATCTTTTATTTGAAACAATTAGATGGCTCGACTGCCGTCCAGCCGACAGAATTGCTGTCTGAAGATTTTGTAGACAATCTGGTCAGTGATGGAAAGAGGATTGCCCTTTCCTTTGCCGGGAGCCTTTACTTGATGAGTCATGACGGAAATCTCTTATCCTTGCCGTGGATCAACTTGACTGCGTATACCGAAGGAAGCATCACCCTGTATAGTTCCGGTTCGCAAAGCGAAAAGACAGTAGACTTTTTAGTCGATGGTGGAATGATCTCGTTGGCGCGGGAATTTACTGCTCCGCCGCCGCCATTTACGCTTTCTGTGCAGACAAAACAAGAATTGCTGGCAAATCCATTGGATTTGACGAAAGAACTATCCGCCTCGTTCTCTTCGCAAGTGCCGGTGATGATCGTCAATCCCGTGAATTATGGCGTGCTTGGTCAGGATACAATCAGCGCGAATCCGGATGTTCTGGGTTTCAAGCCGTTGTTTAAAGTGAAAGGCGACGTGTCCGGTCAGGCGCAATTGCCCTTGCCGTTCCAGAAGCCATTGATCAACGGCAGGACGCTTCTGTATTATTATGGTGCTGAGCTCAAAGATGGGGGATTAGTCAAATCTGCCCGTGTGTTTCTGTTCCATAATCTGACGGACAAGGCTGTCGACAGCCAAGCATTTGATGATCAATTCCTGGATATCTTCCTGGGAAAAGGAAACGAGATCGCTTTGGGATTAGGCAATGGGTATTATCTGTTGAGTTACGCTGGCGCGACGCCGCAGCAAAAACCATCATTCTTTGAGTTTGAGCAGTTGAAGTTGACTTCATTAGACGGGACCCAGAAATTCACACCGCTGATCGACGGATTACAAGCTTCTTTTACCGTTGCGCAAGGAACAATCAGCGTCGCCGTCGATCAAGCCGTCACGAAGATGACGTTTACCAAGAAAGGCGCAGCAGAGATTGCCCTGGAAGCGGTGACCGAATTATTTGATCCGGCTGTGGATTATAAGTATACCCTGGTCCCTGGAAAGATCGTGAATATCGCAGGGGATACCTATGAGATCTGTGATAAAGGGACATTCATCAAAGTATTTGATCGCGTACAACTATGTAAGAATGGAAAATTCTACAAGACTGTAAAAAAGACAGATTTTCTGACAGAAGATGGTGTTTTGATTTATTTCAAATATGATTCTGAACTTAAGCAGAAATTGGTTATTCTGGAGAAATATGTTGATCTTTCACTTTCAAAAGCAGGCGCTGTTGTCACAAATGATAACTTCCTTGCGCTCTCTCCCGAAAAAATTGGCCTTGGCCTGAAATGGAATAACCAGTGGTACGAACTTGGTTCTACTGAGTTTATTTCTCTCTCTAGTGAGGGGTATTGCACCGATGTTGTCAGCGCCTTTACAGTAGATATTGAATCTTTGAGTAGTACCGGTTATATTATCTGCACTCAAAATGAAATTAAAAAAGACAAGACCGTTACTTCAACAACAAATCTATTGAAGGTAGAAAAAGAAATAATCGAGATGACGGGCGATGTTACCTACACGCTCACGCCAACAACCTACAAATTAGCTTCATCTATCCCCGTGGAAGTGAAAACTACGGAGACGTTCCTTGAACCGGCAGGCGATACATCATTTGCTTATGAAGTAAAAGTATCATCGGGGACTGTCTTGGCAGATGTTGTGCTTTCGGTAGACAAAAATGTCTTTTTCAAAGCGTCTCTGCCGGAAGGTGTTAGCAGAACAGTTTTACTCCCCAACGGGAAAACGATTAAAGTTACAGTCGTCAATCTTCAGGAAAATATCGTCACGGTGTCAACATGAAACAGATAAACCGGCCAGCAGCAACAACGAGAAAACAGAATCATTCATCCGCTAAGAATTCTTCTTTTAAGAAGAGAAACTCTCCGCCGTCGAAAGGTCTTTCCGTCAGGCTAGCAACGGTGATTGGTATTTTGATCCTGATCGTTTTGGGCGGACTGTGGTATCAGTTTGCGTCCGTGGGGAAAGCGGTGGAAGCGCCCGTGCCGACTGCCATCAATCTTGATCTTCAGGCTTCAGAAGAGATCAATATTGAAAATGTTCCGACAATCAAAGTCAAGGCAACTCGTTCTGATGCTGAAGCGAGCGCAGAATATTCTTTGGATTTTACAGCCAATGAAGATGGGGGCATCAGTTATGTCCTAAAAGATTCAACCGGCGCCATTTTGGCGCAAGAGCTGTTGAATGACCTGTCTGGCGGGAATGAGATTTATCTCCCGGGTGATGAGCACGCTGATCTGTTGATCAGTTACGCCGCGCCTTATCTGAAAATAGCGAATCTTAATTTCGTCTCTCCGGAAGCAGTTGAGATCACCGTCTTGGATGCTGCGCAAAAAGTAGTCTCTTCGCCGTTCTTAGCCCTGACCGAGGGAAAAGCGCATTTTATCTTTAATGCAACGAGCAGCGCCGCACCGACATTGACGGCACTGTGGGCTGACGGCACGCCATTGGGAGAGAGTGTATTTGTGGTTACGCCACCAGAGGAAGGTGCTACATCAACCGAAGCAACACTAGATTGGAGTCAAGAACAGGATGGAGCTTATCCTTTTGTTGTTACGGGAGGAGTCGGCGATCAGCAGACAATCAAGAGATATGTTCTCAGCGTTGGCGGCATCTTATATACTCTCAGTGTGAATGATCTTCCTGCCGTCTCGGTCAAACAAGTCGATACGAATACGATTGATGTCACCTATGTTTTTGCCGAAACGACAGATCTCCAGCCATTTTCCCTGCCCTGCGGCAAACTAGAGCTTGTCGATGGAACGATTTCAGATGATCTCAAAGCGAAGATTGAGGTCATTTCCTCTTATTTCGGAGGAGTTAAGCAGTGGAAGAAGGATGTTCCCTCTAATTTCAAAGAACTGCAATCAAATAAAGGTTACTTTCTCCAACGCAAGACTGCGCAGGGAGAATTAAGTTTCACGGTGCAATGTACCTCGAGTAAGGGCATACTTCCTCCCGATTCCACCCCGTTATTTTCTCTTCCTTTGCTGAATAAAGGCTGGAATCTCATTGGGATCAGCGGTTATGAACCAGTCGCTGTCAAAAAATTAGAAGCCTCCATTCCGCCCTACACAAGTATCTCTGCTCTCTATTCTTTGACCCTACAAGGGGCCGATACGATCACTCCCGTTAGCGAATTGGAACCAGGCAGAGCCTATTGGGTGATGGTACAATGAAGAGATTGGCATTATCTTTAATTGTTATTTGTATACTCATCATCTCTGCTTTTTCTCTTCTTGCCCAAGAAGCGCCACCTTCGTTGGAAAATCACCAGTTTTATGGGGAAGTACATTGGGATAAAACGGCAAAAGATCCGGTAACAGTGATTGCCAAAGTTGGAAGCAATTCTTTTTCATCTTTGATCAAAAAAGAAGCGTGCGGCGAAAAGACGTGCACGGGCTCTTATGGGAAAGATTCAGATAATATCCTGCGTGTTCAGGCGAGCAGCGGGGCAGCAATCCAATTTTATCTGGATACGATAAAACTGCCCGTGACTGCGGCTTACACAGCGGGAAAAGTGACTATTTTAGACTTGAATGTCGCCACGTTCCCAGTTGAGAAATCGGGTTGTATCCCCGATTGGAATTGCGCTTCCTGGTCAAGCTGTACTGCCGGCAAAGAGACAAGGAGCTGTACTGACCAAAATATCTGTAATCTGGACAAGCTGACCAAGAAAGAAACACGAAGTTGCGGCGCGGCAGTTGCCGGGGCAGAAGACAGTTTAGAATGTTCCTATCATTGGGATTGCGCTCAATGGGGTGTCTGTATCGGCAGCCAACAGCTGCGGACATGCACACGGATTGATGATTGTGATGCTCAATTTGCTGCCGGAACCGTCTCATCTGTTGTTGAATATGCTCAACCGACTGAATCTCAATCCTGTATTGCTGGATTAGCGGGAAGTCTGCCGTTGAAGACGGCGGGAGCACCAGCTGGTCTGCCGAAATCAACCATGCCGCCGGCAAAAGAAGATATTTCGGAACAAGCTGGCTCGGAACAAGCCGGCCTTTCGCTGTGGGTTTATGTGGGGATTGTGGTGATACTTTTGGGAATTATTGGCTTGTGGCTGGTGTTGAGAAGAAGAACAGCACCGCCGGCATATTAATCGGTTTTGAATTTCTTTCTTTTGGTGAGTAATAGCAAATCTCTTTAATGATGGGACTTTGGGAGATTTGCTATCACTCAGAAAAGGGATTGTGCCAAAAGAACAGAAATGTTTATATAATTCTTACTTATCTTACTTGTAAGAACAAACTGGTGACCAAAATGCCGCTATTAGAAATAAGAACTGCAACTGTAACTGAGAAAGGTCAAATTGCTATCCCGAAAAATATCAGAAAACTTGAAGGATTCAAAGAGGGGATGAAAATTGCAATCCTTGCGTTTGACAATAAAGTAGAACTACGACCATTAAAACAATTTGATGAAAAGATGTTTCCAGCTCTAGCCAGTGAAAAATCTTTAGCAAAAGATTGGCTGACCAGAGAAGAGGATGAAGCATGGAAACATTTGTAAAAGGGGATGTGGTAGTTCTTCTTTTCCCTTTCTCTGACTTAAGTTCATCTCGGAAACGACCAGCTGTTGTAATTGCCAATCTCAGTGGTGATGATCTCATCCTTGCACAAATAACAAGTGCTGTCTCTCGTAGAGACGAATATGCCGTATCTCTCGAAACAAAGGATTTCCAAATAGGGAAGTTAGATGTGTCCAGTCTTATACGACCAAATAAACTTTTTACTGCTGATATTTCAATAATCTCCTCAAAAAGAGGGTCATTAAAAGAAAGCAAAATCAAAGAAGTTCAGGACTATTTGATCAATATTTTCAAAAAATAATCAATAAACATAAGTCCATTCAAATCAACCCCGTGCTGCCAAACCCGCCCCGGCTCTCGCTATTCATGGTCTCTACTTCTTCAAAATTAACGGTATGATGATTCATGATCAGCATCTGGGCAATTCTTGTGCCTCGTTCAATGGTTACCTCTTTATCAGTATAATTTAATGCCGCGAAATGGTACTCGTCGTTATCTCCACAAAAATCACTATCTCCAATTCCGATGCCATTAACAGAGGTAATCCCTAATTTGTGAGTCGAACTTCTATTTGCCAACAAGATGCAAGTCCCCGGCGGAATGCCGAGACAGATGTTTAAGGGGATATACGCGACTTCTCTCGGCTTGATTGTCATTGTTTCACGTGCATACACATCAAACGCAGCGGCGCCTGTTGTCTTGTATTCCGGTAACGGAAGTGATTTGTCGATGCGTTTGATCCGGATGTGCATGAGATTGTGAAGAAAATATTTCTGATATTTAAGTACTGCGGTTGTCTGGCACAATCCCCTCTCCTCTTTTGACCAAAAAAGTGACCAGGCTACTCCTTCGCTGAAATTCTTCTCTAGCCGTTGCTTCCCTACTTTTAAAATAAAAGAAACTGCCTTTTGCAGCTGCTCTCATTAACAGATGACAAGGTAAAACATTAAGCGCTTTTTGCGATGGTCCTCTCAATGAATCTTCCCCGAATGGCAACTCCTCCATCTGGGCCGCTAAATCAGTAATCCTATATTCAAGATCCCCAATACAGCGCTGGATCAATGATTTCCTGCTTTCTCCTAATTGCATCCTTGCCAGCGGCACCAGGTATCGGCCTTCCCCGCGCACGGATACCGTTGCGCTAATCGCATCGTAGCGAGAATCTAAAAAATTAGAGATATCCATGGGAGGGGTTCCGAGATAATTATCGCGAAATTGTTTTCCGTCTCCATAAAAAAATGCTTGTTCAGGGTCAAAAGTAAAAAGGCTTTGATCTTGATTTAAGCAGCCTGGGATGGTAATTCCATTAATATTGCTGGTCACCCTTCCACGCTGTTTTTCCCGAGCATAGAATCTGACGATCGTGTCTTGTAGATCATCCGTATCCCTAGGGATGGACACTAAAGTATAGACGATGCTGATGGTACTTCTAAATTGATGGCTAAACATGGGGAATTGTGTGTGGATTATTTTTAATTCTACAAATTCTTTGCAAATTTTTGTGCATCGGTAACGGCTTGGTAATTAATTAATATCTCTCTTCCTTGCATTTCAGAAAATCTTGGTCGAAGGTAATGAATAATATCATTTTCAATGATTTCCGGGAGGGTGTAGGTCGGCCGTGCTAATCCCCGATCAACAAGAACTTTCTCTGCTTCGGGATCGAATGATATCGTAATGCCGTATTGAGAAGAGAATTCTCCGGCATAGGCCGCAAGATCACTCTTCATATCTGTGATAACAGCAGGAATAGCTGAAGGTGGAATATTTTTTCTCATTCCGTAGGCTACTGCGGAAGAATGATATCTTGGTTCAACCTCAAGTTGATCTAATTCTGCTTTATAACTCTCGAGAGTCATTCTCGGTCTTGTGGGCGGAGATGTCTGCGTCTTTTCTTTGGGCGAAACCTGATTGGAGAACATCCTGCGCGGAGTTGATGAAGAAAGAAGTGTGCGGAGAGCGTTTTCAGGATCTTTTACAGTTTCTGTTGTAATTCTAACTTGACCAATATTGGTAGATGGAAGATGAAAGCGATAGTCTAATAACAGACCATCAACGATGGTGTGCAATCCCCTCCCACCAAGACCTAGGTGTGAGGATTTTTCTGCAATAGCGTGTAAAGCAGCATCATCAAAAGTTAATTCAATGCCATAGCCCGCAAATTCAAGCCTTTTTGTTTCCAGAACCGGAGATCTTGGTAATCTTAAGATCTCGTAGAGGGCTTTTTCATCTAAAGGGGCAAGTTCAGCGATGTTGGGTATGCGGCCGATAAATTGGCGATCAAACCCATATTGTAATAAATCAGAATCAATGGGTGAAGTGATTTGTTCATCACGTTTTTCATCTAGAGAGAATCCAATACCTGCTTTCCCGATTCTTTTATTGACGATAACATCTAAGCCATCAAAGGCGCCGCCCATTCCAAAGAGCATGTTTTCTGTGCGAATAGTTTGGTAGGGGGCTGCTTCTGAACCATACACTTTTATTTCTACTGAACCTTGGCGTGGGACGTGTGAATGAACGATGATCTCAGCCCCCTCAATAATTTTGAGAAGTGAAAATTGAACCGCTGAACCTGAAAAATCTTTCCCGATAATTCCTCTGCTGCGGGCAATTTTATCAATTTCATCAATGAAGATTATTCCACTCTCAGCTAACTCTCTATCCCCGCCGGCTCTTTCAAAAAGCCTTCGCGGCAAATCATCAGCATCATCGCCCACTATCCCCTTTGCGGTCAATGCTGTAGCGTCTGCTGTTACAAAGGGGGCACCGATGTAATTTGCTGCCGTCTCTATCAACAAGGTCTTTCCTGTGCCTGTCGGGCCGATGAGAAGAAAGTTCGGTTTAAAGAGACGAGATGGCAGAGAAGCACTGCCTGGCGTTGTTTTCGTGATATACCTCAGCGTTGTGTAATGGCCGCAGAGTGCAGTAGCAACTACTTTTTTTGCATGTTCCTGTCCCACTACTCTCCGATCAAGTACCTCTTTCAATTCAGCGGGACGGAGGGAAAACTGTTGTAAGTTGAAATGATCCATAAATCTCTCTTTAGAGGCGTTATTTAAAAACTTTCACTTCCAAAAATCACAACTTCCTCGCAAACGTCAAAAAACCCGTATGTCCGAGCATCTCAAACTCCGGACGCATGATCCTATCTTCGATTTTCCATTTCCGCTCCAATAATTCCATTGTTTCTAGAACATGAATCTTTGTTTTCTTGGTCGCTTCAATGAATTCTTTGACTTGGAGAAGACTGGGAAGATAGACAACGAGCCAGCCGCCGGTCTTTAATGCTTTTTCAGCGTGTTCTAAAGCCAACCATGGTTCCGGCAGGTCAAATGTGACCAGATCAATATCTGTTTCTGTGATTCCTTTGTAGACGTTCTCCTGCTTAAGAGTGATATTCGTGAATCCCACCATTTTGATATTTTTTTGCACGACATCATAATGCTCTGGATTTATCTCATAGACAAAGATCTCTTTACAGACATTGGCGAGGGAGAGGCAAAGCGAGCCGCTGCCACCTCCGGCATCGACGATACGTGACTCTTTATTCACCCCGGTCTTTGCCAGGATCAGGCCGATATCTTTCTGGATCATGATCTGCGGACCGCGCTGGAAATGTGGATACAGATCGGAGAATGAAGGCTGTAAAGCTGTGAAAAGTTCTCCTTTATCACTTTTGATGGTCTCTTTGCTGCCTCGGAGGTCTGTTTTAGAAACAGTGCCGAAAGGAGTATGAAAATTATCGTCGAGGTCTTTGACGAGAAAGATTTTTTTGCTTTTACGATGCAGCAAGACTTTTTCGATATTTCTCATTAAGACCCCAAATAGCAGGAATATTTTTAAAATGTTCTCTCCAAATAGCAAATCATGACCTTTGAGAACGAAAAGAAGACCTATTTGGGGAAGATGGACAAGAGTAAAAAAGGTGAGATTGATCCCAAAATAAAATCGCTTCTCGCTGCGTTTAATGTTCTCCCAGAGTATTATACAACCTCTTCTTGTTCCGGCCGGGTCTATCTTTGGCGCGGTTCGGGGAAGAAAAATGAGCTAGAATGGCTCAAGATGAGCCATGATCTGATCGATCTTGATTTTCTGAAGATAAACACCTACAACGGTTTAGTCTGGCTGCGTCTGGAAGGGATGATCCTGCATATTGCCTGCCGTAATCTCGATGCCGCAAATCTGCTGTTGGAAAAAGTACGGCAGCTGTATAAGAAGAGCGGCATCTTGAGCGCGAGCAATAAGATCATCGTTGAAATCCGCGGCAGTGAGTTTATGGAAATGCCATTATATAATGGAGAGAAATTGCTGTTTGTGGGAGAGGGGGATTGGTTGGTGGGATTGATCAATCAGAAGCTGGAAAAGATGTGGAATGGTATTGAAAAGCTGACCAGAGAAATTGCTGAAGCAAACAGGAACTAACCTGTGTATTGTTGTGAATCTATTACTGATCCACTGTTAATCTCTTTCTCCTCTTGGTTCATATAGCGAAGGACACAAATAATTATACAAAATAGTTGTGTCCTTCGAATATAGTAAGTGACACAGGTATAAATATTTAGGTCACTTACTATAGATGACATCGTCTATTGACGCGATAGTTCCAAAAAGATAATCCCCGGCTTTGAACGGGTCTTGGCATTCTTTGATCTTCTGATCATTTCTGAGAAAGTCAGCAGTTATCGTCAATCGTTCCGCGGTGATAATCGCCAGGCCATATCTTTGTTCAAAAGCATCAGCGATCTCTCCTCTAATGATGAGGGTTGATCTTAGCGGGCCGATAAAAGGATAAGCCTCGTAGTGCGTATGCTTCTCGACAATATTTTTTCCCGAAATATTAACAGTGTATTGTGTGGTAGTCATCTTTCACTTCTTAATCGGCAATTTCTTCAAAGCCAATGATCCGATATCCTGTAGGAAGTTCAAATTGGCTGTTCACCACTTCTTCTCTTCGATAGTCTCGTGGTCCAGAGACAGTTGTCTCTCGGCCTTCCCGTATTCTGCGGTGGACGGCCAACATTGGCTCTATTCCATCTTCAAATCGTATCCTTGCCGAATGATATGGAACTTCTACGATTGATCTTCGATCCCCTGGTGGTCTCTCTTCTGGTCTGTTTCCAACATTTCCAACCAACCGACTCACAACCAGAAACCGGTCTGGTGGTGTGGGTAAACCAGTTTTGGAGAAAAATCTGATTTCGTCCACTCTATACCTGTCGTCCCATTCCTGAGTGATCCGCGAGGTCAATTCCATTTTCTGTGCAGGTAAAAAAAGTTGTTAAAAAAAGAAAAAAAAAGAAGAAAACAACCGCTTTTATCTCTTCCTCCAGATCAAAGCCATGGCCAAGACCAGAGCGACAAAGATCAGTACGACCATCCCGCCGAGAAGCAGGGTGTAATTGCTGCTGTCACGCAGGGAACTATTGACCTGCGGCTGGTTTGCCGTCAGCTTGGCGTTCAACTGCTCTTGAAGCTGTTTAGCCAGCGCATCTTGTCCTGTCTCTCCACTGCCGCCGAGAACGGCTGCTCCCGTTACGCCGCAGTTCTGGATGTTCAAGGTCACGGTCGATGTCGTCTGTAGTGTGCCGTCACGGAGAACTTCAATGGTCAAAGGATAGCTTCCCGGTGCAGTTTTCTGAAGATCGATCGTAAACGTCGTCTTGTATTCGCTGTCGGAATCGCTGAACTTATCCAGCTTGATGTTTTTCTTGGATAGATCTAACTTCAGCGCGCTGTTCTTGACACGGATTTCGACATTGTCTTCATCGTTGCTGCCGAGGTTCTTGATGGTCACATCAAGCGTCTCATACGGCTGGCTGCAGAAAGCATTTCCGCTGAGGAGGGCAGCCTGCTTGACGATGATGTCGTGGCTTTTCACGTCTACATCAACGACCAGCGTGGTAGTTGTCTCATGGACGGTATTGTCATCGGCTTTTCCGTGGACGGTGACCAAAAGGGTGTATTGTTTCTTGTCCACGTTTTCATCGCGGAGATCAAAGGTCACTTCGACTTTGTCATCATCTCCGCCGCTGCTTAACTTGAACGTATCTGATTCTTCTTCCAGGTCATCACCGTCAACATTGAGGATCTGGACATTGACATAAACATCGTCCATAGTTTCGCTGTAATCGTTTTTGACGGTCACTTCCACTGTGTTTTCATCGACCAAAGAGAGTTTTCCGCTCGTTTTATCATTGATCTTGATTGTATCAATGGTCAGGAAACTCTTAGAATTGATGTACACGGGAATTGATTTTGCGCCTTTATCGCTGGAAACTTTGATCGTTCCAACCAGCTTCTTGCCGGAGTTGCTATTCTTGCTGGAATCCAGCTGCAGGGTGACTGTCTTACTCTCTTCTGGCGCAAGCTCTGCCGGAGCGTTCAACAACTTGGCATTTGTCGTGCTGGCAAAACCGCTGAGTTCAAAGACGATGCTCTTCACGCTTTCTGTCGTTCCCAGGTTCTGAACCTGAAATGTCGTGCTCAGCGTGGTTGCTGTCTTGTTGTCATCAAGGACGATCTCACTCGGGACGGCTAATTCTGCCGTTTTCTGCTGCATGGCAACATAGGTGGAGAAGCCGGCGACAGAAAAAGTGAATCCGCTTGCCGGTTGTGGATTTGCTGTCGTACAGGTCGTTTCCGGGCAAAGTACAGCCTGATTAACGATGGCTGCGTCGGCAAAGCCGTCATATTTGTACAATTTCACGGGCGCTTTTCCATCGACGTCTTTAAGAAAGACAGTTGCCGGCTTGTTGAGGCCTGGTGCGTTGACGCTATCTACAGCGACAAAATTGCTGCCTATTTTGACAACATCATTAAGGTAAAGGACATTGCTCAGATCAACTGTCTGGCTGAATGTTAACGTTCCTCCAGCAGTGCTTAACACAAGATCTTTGACACTAGCGGGGTTGCTAAGCTGATCGATCTGGCTCTGTGTCCAGCCAAATGCCGCAAGATCCAGCGGCTTATCAGCAACAGTCACTTTCCAGGTTTTTGCTTCCTGGCCGAGAGCTGCTTTGACCGTAAATTCTCCCGCGGTGGTGAACTTGTAGTTGAAGTTCTTTCCCGTACCTTTTTGCGTTCCACCAACTGTCCAGACTACGGAGCTGGCATAATTTCCCTCATTGGCGGCGACGCCGAAAGAGACAGTCTTCCCGTCGAGGACTTTCAGATCTGTTTCGCTCGGCGTGGCTGTGCTGCTGAGGCACGATTGTTTTGTAACCATTACTGTTTCAGTATTGGCCGTACTGCCGGGAATATTATTGATGTAGTTAAATCCCGTTTCTACACTCAGCGTGTGTTGTCCTTCTGTGGCGATAGCAACTTGGAGGAGGAGTTTTTTGCTTTCTCCTGGTTCAAGGGCAAGATCCACGCCAGCTTTCGCAGAATTATATAACTCTGAAGATCCATCGATGACTTTCATCACAACATCATCTTCAGCTACTTTCCCGGTATTGGTCACGGTTGCCGTTAATGTTACGGATGAAGAACAGGTTAAAGTCGTCTTTTCCGCGGGCAGAGACTCCAGTTTTACCACGATTTCTGCTTTTTCTTTCTTGACGAGGAAGCTGAACTCAGTTCCCGTACGCTGAGGCAGGTCATCAAGAGTCTGTCCTTCTGTCGCCAGAAGCAACGTATAGTTCCCTTCCGGAAGATCAGCAGGCAGGGTAGTCGTGATTTTCTGGACCGGGCTTTCTTGTCCGGCATCAAGGTGGAACTCAGTTTTTCCATCTATCGAAAATTCATAGCCGTCGCCATCACTGTTCTCGTCGATGATGGAATTCTTAATCTGAATCACTTTTTCATCTAGCGTATTCTTTACTTTGAATGAGACTTCCAATGTATCTAATGGTTTCAGGGTGACGTTCTCTGTCGTAGAGATATCTTTCCCGTTAAGCGAAACGCTGGTCTGGGTGAGTCCGTCGCCGTCAGCAAGAGCAATCGCTGCCGTTGCCAGGATAAGCAGGACCACGAGCACAGCGCTCAGTATGGTTTGTTTTTTCATGGTTCTTCCCTCGTCTGTTTGTTTTTATTGATTGATTTTTTTTCTGATGATACTACTTTTTCTGAATTTACTCTTTCTTGATTTTTTTGTCTCTTCTCGTTATGGGGTCCTTCACTTTCTTTCTCTTTTTCTTTTGTGCGTTGTTCTCCCTGTTGAAAAAGAAGGACAAGCATCCAGGTGATAAAAGCAAGAATGATGACTACGCCGGTGATCAGCAAGGCGGCAGCGATGTCATCGTTGGTATAAGGATCTTCGATGGTCTTGATAACAGGCGATGTTTTTACAGACGGAGCTTTATCTCCTGCCGCCGGCTCTTTACCAGCCAGCAAACCCTGCCCTTTTTCGGCATTTTCAGTCGCAGAACCGGTAGTCTTGTCAAGCGTTTTTGCCAGCTCATTCTCCTCTGCTTTATTTTCTGTGGAGGCCGGTTCGGTGATCGTGCATTTCTCTAACTTGAACGGGATAATCTGCCGGTCACTGTCTTGATTTTTTCGGATCAGTAACGTGACATCTAGAGGATATGCACCAGCCGGCAGATCTTTGGGGATGAGGAATGACGTTGTAAAATCATAGCTATTATCACTTTTGCTGCTGCGGGGAAGAGAAATGTCCGGGATGTTTTCTTTCACCCCTAATTTTTGATTAAAGATGATCAAGCCAACATTTTCCTGATCATTGGTCCCAAAGTTCTTGATGGTGAGATGTATACTTGCGCTCTGTTCACAGGCTGCCGTTGCCGGTGTTATCTCTGCCGTCGTTATCCGGACATCATCTCTAATTCTTTCTACGGAAAGAGTAAGCTCTTTCTTCACTTCATGGACAAAATTTTTTCCGTCTTCGGCGCTCAGCGTGATCTCAAAGACAAATTCATCAGGGTCAACGTCATCGTCAATCATGAAAGTGATGACTTTGCTGTCTTTCTTCTGAGCGCCAAGGTCATCAAAAGTATAGACTTCATCAAACTCCTGGTCAACAAAGAGATCCAGATCATCGGGTTCGATCTCCAATTCGAGATCGGATAATTCTGCATCATCCTGATCGTAATCACGATCAAAGAGATTTTCCAGTTCAAAAGTCATCTTTACTTCCGTACCCGGCTTTACATTATTATCCAGCGTTAATTCTGCGTTTTTTTCGGTATCAAATAATTGGCTTCGGCTTTTCCCCGTTTTATCCGTATATTCTACTTTGATCTCAGAAAGAAGAAGCATTGATTTGGTATTTTGAGTGAGCGTTTTACTGGCTAACACTTGTTTTGTCAGCGCATCTTTGATGGTCAGCGTGCCGATGGACGACTGGCCGGAACCTTTCTTATGCGGCACTTTAATCGTAAATGGGACCGTTTTTGTTTCTCCAGCGGCGAGGGTGGCCGTCACTTCTCCTGCTTGATAATCGGTGGGCAGATTGCTGAATTCAAGGCTGATCTGCGCGTTTTCAGTTCCATCATTGGCGAGATTTACCTTGCCATTGACGTCAATCTGCTTCTGTGATTCTTCCGTAAACTGGTTATAATCTGCTTCGATGATGATCTTTTCATCAGTGATCTGGACGGCGGCGGCGGCGCTGATCGCTGTGATCAGTATTAACAATAAAACGATGGTTAGATGCTTGAATCTGGGTTTGAATGAAGCCATGGCGTTGTACCTATTCTAAAGTAGTATTCTGGGAGGGTATATTTTGGAGTTTCTATTTAAATGTTGTGGTGTTTTGGGGAGGGGACTGCGGACCGACCAAATACTTCTGAATAGTGATAACAACCACAAAATTTATAAACAAAGTGACTCTTCAAAAAAATACAACAATATATTACGAGGTATAGCAATGGATCTTACGCAGACAAATTTAGAACTCGAACAGAAAATCAGAGAATTAGCGGATTTACCTAAAACCTGGTCTGCTGAAGACTTGTCTGATCTTGAGCAGGCTCGCAAAATTGCAGGTGAGCTTGATACCGTTTTGCATAATGCAATAAGTCACTTGGTCCCGGATGTTAATGCCGTGCAGATTGAATTAGTTCCTAAAGACAAAGACGACCTCCTCAATATGGTCAGGCGAGAGATTTACTTCGGTATGGATAGACATGTTTGGGTTGATTATGTAACATCACGATTCCCTTTAGCCCCTCCCGACCCTTTTGTTTTTAATGCACATCTCCCCTTCTCTTTTACGACGGGTACACATGGTAGTGGAGAACGTGATGCGGTTGGTGCATCGTGCACAAGTGTTTCATTTTCAGTTTTGACGCTTCTGCCTCATTTCCACCCTGTATTAAAATTAAACTTAGAATCTTCCAACTACGGAGCCATTCGTACGCCATCTTTGCTGATCGGCGAAGAAGTGAAATCAGTGAGATTAGTTTCCGTTGATGATCTGGCCTTTAGTCCGATTTATGACGGGTGGAGTGATGATCTACGTAGGACATCTGCGTTGTCCCATTATTTGAATTTTAAAGGTTTTTCCCGGACATCGATTAATCCCGAGTTGATTCCTGATTGCTCGTGGAAAGAATCCGTAGTAGATATGATGCGTAAAATATCTTACCTCTCAACAGCCTCTTTTGATGATTTTTACCATAACCGAGTATGGTCCGGGTTTGTTGCCCTGGATGAGCCGCAAGGCATAACTTTGTATGAAGTTGATCATCTTGCCATGCCTGCAGAATTGGAAGGGACTGATCAAGGAATACAAAAATCTTTAGTATGTGCCGCGTATGCTGTTTTTTTACAGAGACAAGAAAATTCAGGCGAAAAAATAACTGCTTATCGAGGAAAAGAATCCATTAGGGCTCTTAGCTCGGTTACGAAGGAAAGGAGATTTTGAAAAATGAATGGGGGGCTTTAAACTCATGCTAAAACATTATGCTCAGGATATGGTTTCAAATACAGATCCCGTTCAATCATCAACAAGTGATGTTCGATTATCCGGAAAAGATGTTCAATTACCATCAAATGGTTTGTCCCTTCCAGAAGTGATTGAGATATTAGATAGTCCTTTTTGGAAATGCTATTCAATTTTTGACAAAATTGCTGAAGGCACAGATGATCCCAGAATTCCTCCCCTAATTTCAGATGAAATTTTAGCCAAACTATCATTAAATCGAAAAGACCTCAGAACATTAGCTCTCGCGGAAAACGCCAACTGGCAAAGAAATAGGGGTCCTCGAACAAGTGACAGTCCTAAAGAGATTTTGAGAATATTCCACCTCTTAAAACAATATCCGGGAGCCGATTTTAGACCGGGTGATTTTGAATCAATAGGGAGCATTGATAATATCGAATCGAGGCTTAAATTTTATTCTTCTCTCTCTCAAGGAAGAATAGAGGAATTGTATTCTATTGAAGGAATACCGCTTACTTCTGACACCATTGATCTTCGCTTATCTCAAAGTCATGGAGGAATAGCCCTTGATTTACGAGATAATTCCGAGCGAAGATTCGTCGGATTCACTCCTTACTTGTCCATTGTGAGAGGACTACTGGATGAAAATACTACTATTATTGATGAGATTCAAGGGGCAAGAGGAAAAAAAGAGGAACAAGATGCATTCAAAGAAAGATATGGCATTGGGCCTGAAAAATTAAATTTTTTGCTATATCTCCAACTCGGTTGCGTTTTAGGCAATCAAAGAATAAGTATTGCAACACAGCAACGAGGTTTTCAGGGAAATTACCATAGCCCTTTGTATAATCTACCAACATTTACTTTAAGAATAAGACCTGATGAAGATGGTAGATGCTATACTAGTACTCAAGATGTTGTTCAACCAAAAATCGACGCCTTTAGAAAGAGGATTCCGATTGTTGATCGACTATTTGAAGTGGTAGGGGGGTATGTTAAAGACTGCGGAGTGAACACCCTCAAAATGGGCGTATAATTCCGTTTTTATTTCCCCGCAAAATTTAGCGGAATATTCTCTCTTTTTCTATTCTCACTTACTTCCCATATAGAAGAACTTCTCGATAGAGACATCCTGTTCATTATAATTCCCCGAACGGGGATGCTGCATGGTCACATTTGCCTTGCCGGGCTCGGCCATAGGACGGCCGGCTTGCGGCGCCTCAACGAGGATCTCTTTAGCCGTAGGGATACTCTGATAGCGCAGTTTTGTTTTCAGCGCCTCTAATTCTTTTTCCATGCCGCCCATCTTTTCCTGGAAATCTTTGATCGTGGATACCAGAAACTTGGTATTTTTTTCTAAAATATCTTTAATCTGGTCTTGAGAAAGATCCACTGTTGATTCTTGTTCTTTTTTGGGAGCGGCTTCAGCTCTGACTTCTTTCAGCGTTTCTCGAAGTGAAGTATAACTTTCCGTATCGGTATTACGATAAATCTGTTCGGCTTGGACGACGGCATTTTCCCTGTCCGTGGCCAGCCCTTTTTTCATCAATTCTACTGCAAGACTATTTATTTTCTGAATTCGCTCAACATCCATACTATCCACCTCTTGAATCTGGGCTTCCGGTAAATGATCGCTCTTATAACCTTTTCGCTAGTGGTGGATATAGATGGGAGAAAGGGGTACGAAAGGGGAATTTCACAGATTTTTATTTGTGATCTCTTATCAGAACAATACCCGTTAATAGGGCATTAGTATCATCCCTATTATACACTTCTCTGGCATCAGCCAATACTTGTTTGCGTAGTTCTGTATTAATATGGTGCAAACATTCTGGAGAGATGCGTTGTCTACCCCATTCCAGTCTAAAAGGTCCATCCCTCGCGAGATAATGGGTTTTGGCAGATAAAAATCCGTATAACACACCAGCGGCAGTTTGTGTTTTTATTTCTACATCTCTTACAATCCTATAGACCAAAGGAAGCATTTCTGGATCTCTGGTAGTTGTAAGATACGTAAATCCATGATCTCCTGGAAGATAATCTTTTGCAAAAGTAATTGCTGCTTGATAAAAATAATCCCATTTTAATCCCCCCTTCTTTTGTGGTCTCAATTTATCTAATAATTGTCTTCTTACTTCTTCTGCGCGTTGTTCTTTGGGAAAATCTCTTAGCGAAGTAGGCAATCTGCCTCCTTCTTCAAGAAAACGTTCAAATTCTTCTGCGACAGTTTTTGTTAATAAATTAGCTGAATCCATAACTGGTCAAAAGAAGATGGTCTATTTAAATCTTTCTTGATTTAATCACTTTTAAGTACTCAATTATTATCAACACACCAACGGAATCTTAAACGGAAGTACACCAGAAGAGCCCAACCCTACGACAACGACGATCACAATCAGGCCGATAAACAAGCCGACGATGAAATACTTGAATTCAATGATGCCCAGCTGTCCACGTTTCATGGGGCCACCACCGCCGGACAGGCATAAGGAATCGTGAAAGGGATCACTCCCGTTCGGCCAAGGTAGATCAAGAGAAGACCGATGACGATCCCGATGATTAACCCTACTAAGAAGTACTTGAATTCAATAAATCCCAACTGACCTCTTTTTGCTAACATCTGGGAAATGTTAAATATTGTAGCTATATAAAGGTTTCTGAGGCGGTGAGGGAATAGCGGAAGGCCGTTTTGGGGCAAAAAACTTATTTTCCAAAAGATTTATAAATGATTGCGGAAATTACTATTTAAACTTAACTCTTTGGTGATGGATTCTTTGGCACAGACAATGATGAGAAAAACATTGAAAGAATGTCCGGAATGCACAAGTAAGAATATTTTTCGTGACGTGGAAAAAGGAGAAACTATCTGCCGCGACTGCGGCTTAGTCATCGAAGACCGTATGGTCGATTTCTCCCAAGAATGGCGTGATTTTGAAGAGGATGGCGGCGCCAGCAAACGCCGAACAGGTGCGCCGACATCCCAGACCCAGTTTGATCAAGGTTTAGGAACGGAAGTAGGAACAACCTCTGATTTTTATAAATTAAGTTCAGATAAAGAGCGCGACCGCTTTTTTCGCTTGCGCAAATGGAATATCCGCATCAGCACGGCAATTGAACGCAATCTTAAAGTTGCGCTTGCCGAATTGAAACGGGTCAGTTCTTTTTTGCGCCTGCCGCGTTCTGTCGAAGAAGAAGCGGCAACGATCTATCGGCAGGCTGTGCAAAAAGGATTAGTCAGAGGCAGATCGATGGAATCAGTTATCGCTGGCGCTTTGTACGCAGCGTGCCGCCGGCACGAAATCCCCCGGACATTGGATGAAATGGGTGAAGCATCGGGCATTGAGAAGAAAGAAATTGGCCGAACCTATCGCTTTGTAACCCGAGAGTTGGGGATCAACATCAAGCCAAGCAATCCCGCCGATTATATTCCGCGTTTCGCCTCGGCATTGAAATTAAGCCCGGAATCACAATCCAAAGCCGTTGAGATTTTGGAAATGGCGCGTGATATTGAATTGACTTCTGGTCGTGGCCCAACGGGCATCGCAGCCGCCGCGCTCTATGTCTCTTCGTTAATTCACGGTGAGAAACGCACACAGCGGGAAGTGGCTGATGTTGCCGGCGTGACGGAAGTGACGATCCGCAACCGTTATAAAGAATTGATCAAGAAACTGAAGTTAGGCAAGAATGTTGAGAAGAGCAAGAGAAGATAAAGGTTGATCCTGTTTTTTATGTCTCTCTTAAATCGGTCTCAGAAAAATAACCATTTTGCGAGAAGCGCATACGGAGTCAAGAATCCTGATCCGATGGCAATTGAACCCAACAATCTCTCTTTCGTTTTGTATCTTCGATAAAAATGATGGAATTCTAATGGATCGCTGTTTAACAATTCCGCATCACCCCAGGCAAGGTCAACGATCTGCTGATCCTTTGTCCCTTTCTCCAGAAAATGGATGATTTCCAGGACGTGTCCTGCACCAACGGTGATTGTCTTTCGGGGAGCACGATTGTCCCATGCTTTCAAAAATTCAGCCATGTAGGCTGAGCGTCGCTGGTATGGTGAGTAAGATGTAGGCCGTACTCTTTCGGCAAGTTCCAGATGCAGGTGAATTGGAAGTTCTGCGAATGGTATTATGGCGAATGGTTCAGATAGTGTTATTGCTTCCAAAGCGGTCAACATTGTTTCCTTCTTTTCTTTTTTTTCTTTTTCTACTCTCCGTTTTTCTCTTATTTGCGGAATGAATAATGGCAGTAAAGGCAAGACTATTCCATCCGTAAATCCATCCCAAAAAGAACTGTTTACCAAACGCAAATCTCTCTGTTTTTTCACATAATGATCGGGGATCTCTATTCCCTGCAGATGAGCAAAATGTTTCATGACGTTCTGTTCCCATAACCCAGCCAAAGCCGGAGCAGTATTTTTTACAATGTGCAGATAAGGTTGAGATGGTTCCTGCTCATGCACTATTCCAAAAACGGTATAGGTTATTCCATCTTTCTCCGTTTCCAGATGGGGAAGCTGATTTGGGAGAGGCAAATGACTATAATCTTTCCTTAAAAAAATGTAAAGCCTATATTTGAGCCACTCCTCTTTTAAATGTTCCAGCAAAATATCCTCATCTTTCACGAGATGGCCTGCCTGACCGGCGAGAGTGACAAAATCATCTATTGATACTGCCTGTAATGCCAATTTTGGTAGAGGTTTCATCAGAACATCATTACTAGGGGTGATAAGATGGTACCGGCACCCGCAAACGCGGCACAAAAATCACTCAAATATTCTTGATAAGAAATCTGATCACGAGCAAAATGGAATGCGTGTGGGTCTCTTTTGAAAAATTCATGATGCTCCTGCGCCAGCTCGACGATCCGCTGGTCTTTACAGCCATTCTTTAGGAAATATTCTATTTCGGGAACATGCCCCTGGCCAACGATAATGTTGGGGGTACTAGACGACCGCCGTAGAAACTCGGCCATATACGCGGAACGCTGTTCTCTCGAATTATACTTGGGAGATGCCTGGCGATCTTTCAATTGCAGGGCAATTTGGGGTGGGAATGTAAAGTGGAATTCGGGAGGACAAAAAAGAGTCACAAATTCCTGCATTTTTAATCTCTTTTGTTTTGAATAACATCGAGAAGCTTTATTTATCAATTCGGTTGGCGTAAAGATGATTGTCTGAATGCCATGCCAATATCCTTCGGCTAAAGTCTCTGTCAGCCAATATTTTGGCGCGGCGTGATCAATGATTTCCGTCGCCGAAGAAATATCAAAATACCTTGCCACATTTTGCTCGGCGAGAAATAATCCTCCTTGTTGGGCAATGGTACGATGAACAAGGGATACATAATCCGGTGTAGGGGGGTTATAATGGGCTATCCCGTATACTTGATAGATCATTCCCCCAAGATCTATTTCCCGGCAGGGTAATGTTTCAGGAAGCATCCTCCCTGAATAATCTTTTGAAATCTGTCTTTTCCTTTCGGCTAACCATTCTTTTTTGACTTGACGGAGGAACGCTTCTTCAGTAGTAATCTCGATTCCTGCAGTTTCTGCTTCACAGAGTAATTCTTCTAATGTTCCGGTCCGTAACGCCAATTCAACAATCTTTTCCATTGATCATGTTTTTCACCAATTCTATAAAAACATTCTTATATCAAAAGCGAATTCTCTTTGGTAATGCAGCTTACTCCAGAACTCAAAGCCCAAATGGCCGAGCAAAAGAAACAGTGCGTTTATTGCAAGATCGTCGCTCGGGAAATCCCCGGAAAAATCGTCTTTGAAGACCGCGTTACCATCGGAATCCTGGACATCTATCCGGCAAAGAAAGGGCATCTTGTCTTCACCCTTAAAGAACATTATCCAATCGTGCCGTTGATCCCGGCTGAAGAATTTGCTCATTTCTTCGGCCTCGCCCCTCAGTTGAGCAAAGCGCTTCAGTCAGCGATGGTCGCGACCGGCGTAAATCTCTTCATCGCTAACGGCGGCGCGGCAGGGCAGTCCTATCCGCACTTTCTGGGACATTTCTTTCCCCGTGATCAAAGAGATGGATTCTTCAACTTCCTGTTCAAGCCGGGGAAAAGCCTGGAAGCAGAGAAAGTAAACGCGGTGCAGCGGCAGTTATTAGGATTGATGCAGAATTATTTTGCCAAAAATCCGCGATCATGGCACACTGGTTTGGAAGAAATCCCTTCTTTTCTCCAGCAGATTGAAAAAGAAGCACCCGTCCTCTATCAGGACGAGAAAGTTCTCTGTGTCCTCCCGCAGAAAAGTGCTGTTCCCGGGCATATCGCCGTGTACAGCAAAAAAGAGGAAAGAGAGATCACCAAATTGTCGTCAGAAGACAGCGCGCATCTGTTCTTTGTCGCTTCCTTTGCCGCTTCGGCTTTATTCGACGGTCTGGGCGCACAAGGAACAAATATCCTGTTGAAATCTGGTTTCAGTGACGATAATCCGGAAGGGAAGCTCTGTGTCCATGTCCTGCCGCGATTTCAGGGTGATGCGTTGCAAGGGATACTCTGGCAGCCCAAACAGCCGGAATATAATTTAGATGATCTTGCTGTCAAGATCAAAGATAAAATGTGGAACGTAAAGTATACAGAGAGCAAGACAGAAGCGTTCGTGGAACAGAAGAAAATCATCCCACCAGTTCTGAAGATCGGAGAGGAAAAAGCATCCGCCAAGAGTGTTGAAGAAGAGATCGATGCGGCAATACGCAAGATGGTTCAGTAACTTTTGTATTTGTTTAGCTGGCGGCAAGGCCAAGAAGTACATCCGAGGATGCTATATCCCTCACTTGGTGCGGAAATCTTCCTGTTCACAGCGAGGAGCAGGAAATATCTTTGCCGATTTCCGCTCGGATGTACGGCCTGCCGAAAAAGCTAAACAAATACTAACTTTTTTAAATACCACCTTCTTTTTATGGATTCATGACCAATGCTACGTTCATCATCCATCATGGGGAAGACCCTGATGGGGTCATTGCGGCCAGTATCATCTCAGAATATTGTGCCAGACAGCAGCAAGGCATGGTGCACTGTTTTCCCCTGCGCTATGACACTCTTGAACAAAGATTTCCAGCGTTGGTCGAAGCAGGTGCAGAGGAGAAACCTCGAAGAATTATTGTTGCTGACATCAATGCTCAACGGCAGATTGTGGAAGGCGGTCTCTTAGTTCCACTAACACACCTGTCTTCTTTAGTGGATGGCACTCTCTGGCTCGATCACCATCCAGCGACAGCCCAGCATCAAGACCAACTAGAAAAAATCGGGATTGAAGTCATTTTTGATAGCCAAAAATGTGCGGCACTACTTGCTGCGCAATACACTGGATTGAATCGTGAGAATTATTTTAAGCATCTGGCCCAGATTGCCCAGGCGCATGATTACGCTATCCCCGGACAGAGAAATAAGCAGTTGGCTGCAGGGAATCAGCTCGAGGAAATCATCGCTCTGGCTAATGCAACTGGCGACGAAGATCTTCTGCGCCATCTGGTGCAGGATCTCCAGCAGCAGCGATATTTTGCAGGGAAAGACCTTGCTCCGCAGTGGGCAGGGTATCTCTCAGAATCACAGCGACAGCGTGCAGAGGCTTTCTCACAATTAGAAAAAACTCTTGTTCGGGAGGCCGTGGGGAAATATTCTATCCTCTTCGCCCTGGCCCCGCCGATCCTGTCGCAGAAGCCGGCGCCGCGCTATCTACAGGAAAAATATGGTGCTGAGATTGATCTTGTTTTTTGTCTCTTTGCCGCGCCGTTCCGCAACCATATGATCTTTGGCAGGAAAGATGTCTCATTCGATGTTGTCGGTTTCTGCCAGCAGATGGGCGGCGGCGGCAGAAATAACGCCGGCGGATTTACGCGTGATTCTCCGATTACCGGAGCGGAATATTCAGCTGTACGTGAAGTGATGAAAGAGAAAATGGCTGAGTATCTTCACAGCAGTTCAGCGTAGGCTTGGGCTAATCGGAAATAGCGTCCTGCGGTCTGCTTCGTCTTTTCTTTCTCTGCCGTGCTGAGATTAGGATCATCATAGGTAAAAGAGGCAATTTTCCCCCTAATATATGCGCGATAACATTTATAGAAATCTAATAGTTTTGAAATATCTTCATCGTTGCTCAATTTTTGATATTCATCGATGAAGACTTTGGCGAGGGCTTCTTGCTGGTGAAAATCTAAATCCATGGCCATAAATGCAATTTCGGCAATGACATCGGAACAGGGAAAGCGTTTGTTGAAGACAATGCCATCAAAGATGTGGATGTTATCCTCGTTATTATTCTTGTTATTATTATTATTATTATTATTATTATCAATAAAAACATTGCCGGAATGAAAATCACCGTGGCAATGTTTGATCTTGTTTTTTCGGACGCGCTGGTTGATAAAGTCTTGTTTTCTTTCGAGGAATGAATATATCTTTTGTTGGACGTTGGTAAAAGTTTCTGTCGGAATTAATACATCTTTGTATTTTTCTGTCTGCTGAAAGTTCTCATCCCAGTTGAATTTAACGGTTTCAAATTTCCCATACGAACGGATCTCTTCATCTTCCGGCGCTTTTTGATGGAATTGATGGATTTGTTTTGCCAACTGAAGAATATTGTTGGTGGTGACCTTTTTGTCTCTCAGAAGATTGTTCATCGTACTCTCCGGATCCATCTGCTTCATCTTGACGGCGTATTCGATAATTTTTCCTTTGCCATCGATGGAGATTTTTCCCGATTCGTCTTGGTTGATGGTGGAGAGGCCGAGGTATAGATCGGGAGAGATGAGGGAGTTGTGCTTTATTTCTGTTTCGCATTGGTTCCGGCGTTTCTCTAATGTAGAGAAATCCAGAAAGCCAAGATTTAATGGCTTGTTAAACTTGTAGGCGAATGCGTCGGAGAGAAATACTACGGAGACGGCAGTGATGATCTTCTTAATCTCCGTGACGGGGTGAGGGTAAGATTCTGGTTTTTCCAGAAAAGATATTACTAATGCAACATGATCCACTGCCATCTTGTTCTCGCTAAACATAATCTATATAAACTTTTAGGAACAGGGTACAAAACAAAAAAATATGCAAGGCCACTACCCACCGGTCAAGTGCGGGTGAAGCTTATATACCTCCTTCTTTCTTAAGATAATTATGAAAACAACGCCGCCTCAACTCTCTGTCTTTGAAGGTCAACATATTCGTAAGATTTGGCATAATAACGAATGGTATTTTTCAGTAATTGATGTTGTTGGTGCTTTGACTGAAAGTAGTAATCCTCGAAATTATTGGAATATGCTCAAAACGCGTGAGGAAGAGCAGGGAATTGAACTGTACACAAATTGTGTACAATTAAAACTTTTAGCGGATGACGATAAGATGAGAGAAACAGACTGTGCCAATACCGAAGCTCTCTTTCGTATAATTCAATCAATTCCATCAAAGAAAGCAGAACCGTTTAAACTTTGGTTGGCGAAAGTAGGCTATGAACGTGTTCGAGAGATTGAGAATCCAGAATTAGCACAGCAACGGATGAAAGAACTCTACAAAGCTAAAGGTTATTCTGACGGCTGGGTAGAAAAGAGGGTAAGGGGAATCGCCACCAGGCAGGAATTGACAGACGAGTGGAAGAAGCGGAGCGTTGAGGAGCAGAAAGATTTTGCTATTCTCACAAACGAAATCAGTAAAGCAACATTCGGCAAAACCGTTGAAGAGTACAAAGATTTCAAAAACTTGAAAAAAGAGAACTTGCGAGACCACATGGATGACCTGGAATTAGTGCTAACAATGCTTGGAGAAGTTGCAACCACAAGATTAACCAATGCCCGGGACTCCCAGCAATTTCCTGAACTAAAGAAGGATGCTAGAAATGGTGGTGATGTTGCCGGAAGCGCCAGAAAAGATATTGAACAGAAGTTAGGTAAGAGTATTGTTTCCAGTGATAATTTTCTAGAACAAACTGAAGAACAAAAGAAAATTGAGCTCAGTAAAAGTAAATTATCAAAATCTATATAAACTCACTTTATTTCTCTCGTATCATGCCACAACCGGGAGATCTTGTCAAAGTAACAACAAAAAAAGGGATGGAACAAGGCGTACTCATGCCTTCTCCTCAGAAAGATGTTGTCCTGATCAAATTAGATACGGGATATAATCTTGGCTTTAAAAAAGAAGAAGTGAAAAGTCTCATTGCATTGGAGAAACAAAAAAAAACAAAAACAGTGATGTTAAAAGTTCCTCCCCCCAACAAGAATCTTCCTACCATTTCTATTCTTCATACAGGAGGAACAATCGCTTCAAAAGTCGATTATCGGACGGGAAGTGCAGTTTCTGATTTTCGCCCGGAAGAATTAGTTGCATTGTTTCCGGAATTACAAACTATTGCGAATATCAAATCAGAATTAGTGGCGCAGATGTGGAGTGATGATCTGCGCTTCCCTCATTTTGCATTGATCGCTAAGAAAATTGAAGAACACGTGAAGAAAGGTTCACGGGGGATCATCATCGGGATGGGTACCGACAATCTCGCTGTAGCCGCCGCCGCACTATCATTTATTGTTGAAAAGACTCCCGTACCAATTGTTTTTGTCGGCGCGCAGCGCTCATCTGATCGGGGCAGCAGCGACGCCGGGATGAATCTGATCTGCGCGGCAGAATTTGTGAGCAAGACGGACTTTGGCAGCGTGGGAATCTGTATGCACGAGAAAGAAAGCGATGATTATTGTGTTATTCTTCCCGGCACGAAGACGCAGAAATTACATTCTTCCCGCCGCGATGCATTTAAAGCAGTCAATGCCGGACCGCTTGCCCGTATTGGCTACAAAGACCGGAAGATCGTGTTTTTAGATGGGAAGTATCCCCAAGTAGCAAAAGAATTGCTGTTGAAACCAAAGATGGAAGAGAAAGTGGGCTTGTTGAAGATCCACATTAATATGTTTCCCGAACAATTTTCTTTTTTTCGGGGATATAAAGGGTTGATTATCGAAGGGACGGGATTAGGTCATACGCCCGGGCAGGTTCCCAATCCTGAATGTGAAATCCATCGTAAAATCTATCCGGCTCTGAAGAAATTGATCGCTTCCGGCTGTGTTGTGGTGATGACCACCCCGTGTTTATTTGGCGGCGTGAACATGAATGTCTATGACAAAGGGCGGGACTTATTGGGATTGGGTGTTATTTCGGGAAAAGATATGTTGGCGAATACAGCTCTCGTGAAAGTATCATGGTTATTGGCTAATTACAAACTTGATGATGTGAAGAAGATGGTCAGCGAGAATCTGCGTGGTGAGATCAATGAGAGGTTAGAATATGAAGAGGAATTTATATAATCTGTTGTTGATACTCGTATTCCTGTTGGTTTCCTCCTGTTCTTCCGTTCCTCCCGAAAAACAATGTTCTGTTTCTGCCGATTGTGTTCCCGATGCCTGTTGCCACGCTGCCGGCGCGGTCAATGCCCCATTTGCTCCCGATTGTAGTGATACGCTGTGCACACTGGAATGCCGTCCGGAAACGCTGGACTGCGGCTTTGGGAAAATACAGTGCGTGAAGAATGCTTGTGTGGTGATTTTGGAGTGAATTGTAAACAAGTTTTATAAGATAGTTTTCATTTGCAAGTGGTATGGGTGAGGGTTTCTACTTTGGTTCTTAGATTGTACGATAGAAAGAAAGATCAGCCAGAAGAAGAACAACGCCTGCCTCTGTATCTTCCTGTTCCACCGCCGAGGTTACTGGAAGACTGTCCTCACGAGAAAGGCGAAGGGTTGGAAATAATCATCGCGCCGGAGAACGAAGAGGGTGTGATTGTGATTGAGTTGTGAAGATTCAGCTCTGCAGGAGTTCCATAACTTTTTTAAAGTCACATTTTGTTTTTCAGGAGATGGAATTTGCGTATATCTCCGTTGATGTTGAAACCTCGGGTGCTGTTCCTGGAATGTATAGTCTTCTCTCCATCGGCGCTTGTCTTGTTGGAGATCGTGAGCAACAATTTTATCGTGAATTACAACCAATAAACCATCATTTTGATACCGATGCAATGCGTGTGGGATGTATGGGATTGCAGTGTCTAGACAAATTGAAGATAAATCCGCTTTATGATCCAAGACATAATATTTTTTCTCCGAAGGCTGTTCTTGAACTTCTGGATGAGAAAGGGACATATCCACGAACCGTGATGACAGAATTTAATGATTGGGTAATGCAGGCAGCAGGAAGAAAAGAGCCGATGTTAGTAACGGATGTCCAACCTTTTGACGGCAGTTTCATCAATTGGTATTTCGCTAAGTTCTTGCCTGAACAGAAGAATCCTTTTGGTCATAAAGGATTAAATATCGATGTTCTCTATCGGGGATTGCGCGGAGATATCACCGCGAGGCTCTCTGATCTTGGATTGGAAGATGATCGGAAAACACCCCATAATGCGTTGGACGATGCTGTTTTCCAGGCACGTCTGGCCGAGAAAGTATTTGAATTGATGGAAAAGATTTAGATTAATTGGATCAGTTTTAAATCAATTTTATCTTTATCCCGATTACACCAGATCTTAGTTCATCTTCTTCCGAATAATAAGTGCGCATCAGTTCGGCAGCGACATCTTTATTGAAATCCGGAGGATAGTCGTACAATGTCGGAGGGATATCCTGGATTAACTCGCGGAACGTCCGATAGCGCAGAAGACCGACAATCTCCGTCTCTATTGTTTCCGTGGGATGATCTCTTTTCGAAAAGATGATCGCATCACCAAGATCGAACATCTGCCGTTTTTCATCGAAGAGGCGCATTTCAATCGTCTGCCGGCCGGTTCTGACTCGTTCAAACGGTTCCTCGTGTAAGTGCATGTAATGTCGCATTGATTCTCTTTCTCACCGTTGATTTTTTAAACATTGCGTATTTCTTTTCTTTAATGAAACCCATCTCCCAATCATTCTTCGCCCGCGACACGGTGGAAGTTGCCCGTGATCTTTTGGGAAAAATTCTCTCGGCCAATGGCGTTTCCGGAAGGATTGTGGAAACAGAAGCATATAAACGCGATCCCGCGTCGCATGCGTATACAAAAACCGAACGCAGCCGGATCATGTATGAAACGCAGGGCCATGTTTATGTCTATCTGATCTATGGAATGTATCACTGCCTAAACTTTACAACTGAAGAAAATGATGCCGGCGCGGTGCTGATCCGGGCGGTTGAGCCGTTGTCCGGAATAGAAGAAATGAAACGACGGCGGAAGACAGCCAAGGAAGTGAATCTTTGCTCCGGACCGGGAAAAGTATGCCAGGCTTTTGCCATCGGTAAACAACACCATGGAATCCAGTTAGGGAAAGACATAAAAGTATACGATGATTTGTTGGTTGTACCAACAATAAAGACTAGTCCGCGGATGGGGATTAGCGAGGCAAAAGAATTGCTGTGGCGTTTTTATCTTGAAGGAAATAAATTTGTGAGCAAAGGGAAATAAGATGGCATCCAAAAAAGCGTTAGAGAAACATGCCCAAGCTGGTGAGCTTTACCATTCCGCAGAAGACATCCGCTGGGCGACGCCAGAGATTGTGGCGGCTTACCGAGCGAAGCGTTTGCAGTGCAAGACGATCGTCGATGTGGGCTGCGGCATCGGCTTCCAAACATTTGCTTTCGCGAAACAGTGCAGTCACGTCTTTGCGATTGAGATTGATATAGAAAAAATAGAGAAAGCACGGAAAAATGCTGCGGTGCTGGGTTTGAAAAATATTACGTTTATTGCTGGCGACGCCTTGTCGCCGCAGGTTATCCGGCAATTGAAAGATGTTGATATTGTCTTCTGTGATCCGGCGCGCCTGCCGCAAGAAACAGAGCGGACAACGGCAACGATACAGCCGGATATTTCAGAACTGTTACGCTTGTATCGGAAATTAACGGACAAGATCGCCATTGAATTTCCGCCCCAGATTAAAGAAATTCCGTTTGATTGCGAGAGAGAATATCTTTCCTGGCAGGGAAAATTAAATCGGCTGACGTTGTATTTTGGGAAATTAAAAAAAGTGGAGAGGAGCGCGCTGACGCTGCCGGCAGAAGAGAAGATCGTCCCTCAAATGGGGGCAGTTTTACGGGAAGCGTCTGCTCCCCAACAATATCTTTTTGATGTTGATCCGGCAGTCGTAAAAGCAGAGCTATTAGCTGAACTTTCCGCGAAGACTGGTGCGGCCTTGCTGCAGAGAGGGAAAAATATAGTATTTACTGCTTCTGCTCTCGTAAACGACGCTTTTTTTGTGCATGCGTATAAAGTATTGGAGACCGTTTCATTTGAACAGAAATTATTACTGAGAGCGCTGCGGAGAAAGGGTGCCGGGACAATCATCCTGCGTTATTCAATTGATCCTAAGGAATATGCCGCTGTCCGTCGTTCGTTGGAGAAAGAATTGAAAGGGCAGAAAGTAATCTGTCTGTTCCGGTTAGATGATAAAGCAGTGATTACGGAAGAGGTGCGCTGAGAATGATTTCGAAGAGACTGCACCTTGGTGATACGATCGGGGTGATTTCTCCATCTGGTGCAGTAGCCAAAAAGACGATGCCGCAATTTAACCGGGGAATTGATCTGCTCAAAAAATTCGGCTTCAAAGTTAAAGTCGGCAAAAATGCGTTGAGTAATACTCTCAAATATTCTGCTACTCCTCAGGAAAAAGCTGATGATCTTAATTCAATGTTTGCGGATTCGGAGGTTAAAGCAATTATTTGCAGTCAAGGCGGGGACAATTCCAATTCCATTTTGCCTTTAATAGATTTCAACCTGATCAAAAATAATCCGAAAATATTTCTCGGTATTAGCGATATTACCGTTCTCCTCAATGCAATCTATCACAAAACGGGATTAGTGACCTTTCACGGTAATGATCTGATGTGGGGTTTCGGTACAGAACATACCGATTATGACGAACAAGAGTTTAAGGATAGATTGATCGGCGGCAAAATCGGAGAAGTAAAACATAATTCCGCCTGGAAGTGTATCAGAGAAGGAATTGCCGAAGGGATTTTAATCGGTGGCAATTTGAATTGTCTCAATAAATTGGTCGGAACCGAATATTTACCTGACTTTAAATCAAAAATATTATTTTTAGAGAGTTTTGACCAGTTCGTCTCTCCGGAGATGGTGGAAGCAGAATTATCTCGTTTAAAACAGATGGGAGTTTTTGACAAAATCAAAGGACTATGGATTGGCCACTATCATCATCAGAGCAAAATTCTTTATGAAGAAATAGTGATGAATGTCGTCAAAGATTATGACTTCCCCATCATCAAATGCGATGATTTTGGCCATAATACTCCCAACACGACGATTCCACTGGGAGTTAAAATCAGATTAGATGCAACAAATACAAAAATAGTTATCCTCTCTTCTTGTGTAAAATAAGTTTTCCACGAAAAGGTTCTGTAGAAAAAGTCCTCTTGGCCATTGACCGTGGCGAAATCAGGTCGTATTCATGGCCGCAGAACAGACCATTCAATCTGATCGTTTTCGCACCTGTTCCTGCCGATCGCTTCTCACGGTCAATCTTCAGGCCAAGCGGACGACTTTTTCTCCTAAGCGCAAAGAAAACCAACCATCGGTCAGGATCTTAGATTATATCCCTTGCGGAAGAGATGAATGCAGAGGAGAAAGAAGAATATTGCTAATCCACTGACAACCAGAATAGAATGAACTAATGGTACGTCGCTAAATCCCAGGAAACCGTAGCGGAATCCGTCGACCATATACATGATGGGGTTGAATGCGGCGATGATGTTCCACGGTTGGGGCAGCATGTTTATCGAATAAAAAATTCCGCCGAGGTAAGTCAGCGGCGTGATCAAAAATGTTGAGAAGACATTCATTTGATCAAAGTTGTTTGCCCATAACGCGGTGACAATTCCGGCAAAAGCAAAGAGCAGAGACGTTACAATCGCAAAGAAAGTAATGATCCAGACATCAAATATTCCTATCGGTGTGAGAAACAGGCCAACGATAATAATCCCGAAGCCGACGATGAGTGCTCTTACCAAAGCACCTAATGTTAAACCACCGATGATCTCCCAGTAAGACATCGGCGCCAATAACAATTCTTCAATTCCCCGATGGAACCTTTGGAGGTATAGCGAGAAAGAAGTGGCGGTGTAGGCACTCATGATCACCCCCATCATAACCAGTCCTGGAAGGATAAACTCTAAGTATGTTACTCCGTTGATATTGGATATCTTTGATCCAAGGGAATATCCAAAAATAAGGATGAACAGAGATGATGTAAAGATTGAAGGAACTAGTGTTTGAGTCCAGATGCGTATCACCCGGTTTACTTCTTTTCGCGTCAGGGTCCAAAAAGCAATCCAGTTAGTTGTCATTGTTAGTCAGCTTGATGAAAACGTCTTCTAATTTTGCATCCTTCCCGTGTTGTTTTAATAAATTCTCTTTCGTATCAATTTTGATAATCTTTCCTTTTTTGAGGATGGCAATCCGTTCGCATAATGCTTCTGCTTCTTCCAAATAGTGTGTCGTCAAAAGGATCGTTGTTCCTTCTTTGTTTAGCTGATGGAGATGCTTCCACATCGATTTTCTGGTTTCAACATCAACACCCGCCGTAGGCTCGTCTAAGATCAGAATCTTCGGCTGGTGGAGCAGCGCTCGGGCGATCATCAATTTTCGTTTCATGCCCCCAGAAAGGTGGCGTGCTTGTGAATCTTTTTTATCCCAAAGATCAAGGCCGCGGAGAATCTTCTCTATCCTTTTCTGACGTTCGCTTTTCTCGATCCCAAAATAGCCTGCGTTGAAGTCAAGAATATTATATACTTTTTCAAAAATGTCAAAATTGAATTCTTGCGGCACAAGTCCAATCAGCCTGCGGGCTTCCACGTAATCTCTTTCTACATCTTTTCCGAACAATTTGACTTCGCCGCTCGTGCGATTAATGAGGCCGGTAAGAATGCCGATGATGGTTGTTTTTCCGGCTCCATTTTGTCCAAGAAGACCAAAAAATTCTCCTTTTTTAATCTCCAGAGTGATGTTATCTAGCGCTCGGATATTGGCGTACTCTTTGACGAGATTTGTGATCAGGATTGCTTTGTTCATGTTATGTTTTCTCTAGTTATGTTGTTCATCTCGGGAGTAGGGTTATAAATTTTATTTTGAATTTGATATTTTTCGATTAGTTCTTGATAAATCTTCATCGGCAATTTCGCAATCAATGTATCCAGCACTTTTTCAGAAAAATGAACTGCGGCGATGATTTCCAAAGCCTGTTTTTTGGTCAATGTCCTCTTTTTTCTTTTGTGCAGATCAATCAGGGCATCCCGTAATCCGTTTCTCAATTTTTTATCGCGCTGAAGATGCAGCTTCTGGATTAGAAATTGGGCATCCGTGGGCTTTTCTCGAGGAGTGATAGTGATGATCGTGGACAACACTCTTGGCTGCGGATAAAATGCCTCTTTTGCAACCTCTTTGATGATTGTAATTTCAAAGAACGAGGAGAAGATGGGATGTTTTTGTGCTTTGCGGGCAAACACCTTTGGCACGGTTAAAACAGTATGTTCAATGTTCTTTGCCCGGGTCAGATACTGGAGCACCGGTTCGCAGATTTGATAGGGAAGGTTGGAGATGAGCTTATTGAAATCAGTTCTGGGAGGAAGATAGGTAAGGGCGTTAGCGAAGACGAGTTCAACATTTTTGGGAAGATTATCAAGGAGAAACGTCAAGCTTCGATCGATCTCGATGGCAATTACCTTCTTGACTTTTTGCGCGATCGCTCCAGTCAATATCCCCGGTCCGGGGCCGATTTCAGCGACAATATCTTTTTTCTTCAATTCTGCGGTTTGGAGGATTGTCTGAAAGACAGTCTCATCGATACAGAAATGCTGATCTTTAAGGACATTAGGGGAGAGGTGTTGTTTTTGTAATCGTTCTTTTAGCTGGGCGAGATCGTTCATGGCGAGTATTATTCTCCCCTTTAATATAAATTCGACCCTCAAGAAAGCGGTGTTATCCCGAAACTATTTCCTTACCAGAAAGCGTACGTATTAAGTCTGTGCTGGGGCCGGTCGGCCTGCTTCGTCTCGCCCAGAAGCGGAGATCAGTTGAACTGAAGAGAAGTTTGCATAATTCACTTTTTTAGAAAATAGGTTCAATTTTATCCTCTAATCTCTTAAAATGTCTCTTTTTTTGGTTATGTTTCTTTCTTTTTTCTCTTTTTTT
>Ga0209541_10001923_pt1 | contig 40316 bp, 44 predicted proteins | sample RifCSPlowO2_01_FD_184027 | JGI IMG/M metagenome (GOLD analysis project Ga0209541, IMG submission 184027) | Groundwater microbial communities from Rifle, Colorado - Rifle CSP2_plank lowO2_0.1 (SPAdes) (version 2) | ecosystem: Environmental > Aquatic > Deep subsurface > Groundwater | place...
AGTGGTTGTCGGCCAGCCAGCTGGCCGAGGTGAAGGGAGCAACCAGCTCCTTCACCCTCATTGCTTCGGGGATCTGGCAGGTGGATCTCGTTGGTCTGGCCTACTGCCAGCCCGACACGGCCACCGCCACGGCCACTGCCACGCCGACCGCGACAGCCGTCCCCACGGCCACGCCGCAGCAATACTCCATTGAGCTGGGTCTTCTGACCTGGCCCAAGGAGCAAGCTGCGGCCGCGGCCCAGGCTGTACCAGCCCAGCCCTTCGTCCGCCCGGCTGGCTGGCACGCCATCTGGCTGCCAGCCACGTGCAAAGGGCCCGGCTGCCTCCCGATGACCCCCATCGGGGAAGGGAGTCAGGCCGCCGCGCTGGCGGCACCTGCCGCCGGGCCGATCTGCCCGGCGGAGCCGTTCCGGATGGTGCCCGTACTGCTGACGGCAGCGCGGGACGCCATCACCGTGGTAGGGCGCGGCGGGGACCGAGTCCCTGCCCCCTACCTGGTTGAGGCCGGCGCCATGGCCGGCTCGGCTACCCTCGACTTGCTCGGCTTCCAGGGAGCCGAGCTCTCCCAGTTCCGATCAAGGGACGCCGGTTACTGGGGGTCCGACCACCTCTGGCACTGGTATCCAGAGGTGGTAATGGCTGCCGGCACGCTCGGCTACCCCAACTTCGTTGGAGGTATCCGGGGCGACATCCCCTTGGAAGTTCTCGACATGGGTAACCGTGCAGCCGTTCTGGTCAAGCGGGCCAAGAACGGCCTACACTTCGACGTCCCGAGCGCGCTGACCGTCGTGTACAACCTCGAAGGCCAGCCAAAGCTCGTCGCCGAGTGCGGCGACGTCGACCCCTGGGTCGCGGTTGTTCCATACGGTTTTATGGTATGGAAAGACCCGACCACGGGGAAACTCGGGGTCTGGGTCAGGGTATTTTTCCCAACCGGCTACCCGCCCTACTGGGGGGCGGAACCGGTGCTCACTGAGTGTTTGACCGCCCAGGGGTTCGAGTGGCTGAAGTTTGACGCCACTACCTGGGCACTTATCCCGAGCGCCGATCGGAGTTCGATCGACGCTCACATCCGCGACCAGGGGAATCCGGTGATTCCCCCGCTCAACTTTCAACCTGCTTTCAACTCCTCGGCTCTGCACCTCCGTACGGTGCAGACCGAGGGGTATTTATTGCTGGAGGTGGTCGAATACGCCACCTTCACCGTTTTGTTTGTCCTCGTCCTGGCGCTGTAGCCAGGACGAGTTGTCGGTTCGAGCCCGCCCGCGCTTCACCGCGCGAGCAGCATGCGCCTCCGCGAAGCGGGGCGGGCTCATTTCTCAAGGAGAAGCTTCGGGGGTGACCACCCCCCGAAGCTCCCTTTCTTTTTCTATTTATATCTTGATTTACACTATAGGCTAAGCTACAATATCCCCATGTTACCTACTTACGAAAGACAACCATTACCAGACAGAGAACATGCCCCAATCTGGATACTTGGTGAATATCGCCCTCCATTAATCATTATCAGAGATAGATTAGAAGAAGTACACACTCGACCTTTACAAAGGTATATGAGCTCTTTCTACGAAGGTTTAAGTAATGGACCAGACTCAAGTGTCGCTGATGCTCAATTTGATCCACAACATTTATCTGATATTTACCAACAAATTGTCGGATTACCGGCCGGAACACCACTGGGTTATGGCGCTGATCATGATGGCCATCTCACCTGCTCTGCTGCTGATTTTCGACGCCTTTTTGGTGATCAATCTAAATTCACAATTACCCATTCCGCTCGTGCTTTGCTCTTTCAAGAAAACGGGGTAAGAATGATCAAGAAAATAACCGATCCTGTACAAACTATCGATAACTTCTTAGCAGAAATCGCCCAAACGCTTCCTGATAAAAGACTAACTAAAATAGTCATGGTTGGCGAAGCACTGGAAGCTCAAGTAATTTTACCATGGCAGGACTTACTGGCTGGGCAACCCGAACCGCCTGAGGTAATTGATTTTTTCCGAGAAAAACTTAGTATATTCGATGGCTATCCACTAAATTTGAACTTTGGTAATTGATAAATGTAAACTTATTCTTCAATCATAAATCGTGTATCACGGTTCATGGTTAATTAGTTGATAGTTATTTGTTCATAGTTAAACTTCCGTTTCTCCTTAATACTAGCTACTAAATACTTTATACTAATCTCATGGACCTCACCATGTTTATCTTCCTGGCTATCGCCTACATCATGGTCATTCATTTTGCCATGGGGATCGCCAACTACTTTAATGTTTTTATTTTTCTGGTCTATTTCATAATCGGCGGGGTGATTGGCTGGTATCTGGGTTCGTATCTGGCCGGCTTTGTGTTTGCGATGGTCGTTAGCTTTATTTTGTGGAATGATATCTCGATGTAGGGAACGTTAATTTTCAATTCACAATTTTCAATTTTCAACCCGCTTCGCAGCGAGGCGAGTCAAGGCTCAAATTCTAATTTTCAAATTGGAACATTGATTATTGATTGATAATTAATCATTGAAAATTGAAAATTAATAAAAAATACCCTTGACAAATCATCCTGGAACTATTAGTTTTAATATATATGGCAAAAGCTCGTCGCAAAAAATCGGTTTCCCGCGCAAACTCAAACACCCTCAATCACTTGCTGACTCATAAATTCACCATTAGTCGAGAATATACAATGATCTTTTTCATCTCGATCTTTTTGATTCTCCTCTCAATTCTGTTTACCCTCACCAAATCCGCGCTGTAAAAACAGATCAAAAAGCAAAGATTACAGTTCAGAACCTAGCTAAAAACTAAAAAATTGGTCAATGTTTCTTTATCTCTCAGGTTAGTATCTAATCTTTGATCTTTGATCTCTCAGATCTTGATAAGGTGAAACCTTGACATCGAAAAGTTTTTGGCTATTTTCCACGATCTGCTCTTGAGCGACGTTTATTCCCAACTTTTCCCGCAAAAACCGGAAAATCAGCGGAATATTTTTAGGCTCGTTCGCCCGCCTGCCATCGCTACGCTCAGGCGTTAGCGGGCAGGGATAAGCTTTCTGGCTTCGCAAAGGCTCGGGCAGTAAGTACGGGCTGTCGGTTTCCAAAACCAGTAGCTCGCTAGGTACTTTTTTGACAAACTCCTGCTTGCGCCCGTTGTAGGTGACATCGCCGTCAACGCCGATAAAAATATTCTTTTCTTTGGCAAACTGCAAAAGCGCCTCGTCGGGCTCACAGCAGTGAAAGACAGTGCGGCCGGCCAGCTCTGCTGACCAGTGTTTGACCAGAAGCGGCAGCAGATCGGCTTTGGCCTCGCGGTTGTGCAGGATCAGCGTCTTATGGTATTTGACGGCTAGTTTAAGCTGGCCGACAAACAGCGCTTTTTGCCAGGTGCGAAACTGCTCATCAACTGCGTACTTTTCGTACTTGGTCTTTGCATAAACATGGTAATCCAGCCCCACCTCCCCCACCGCCACCACCTTTTTTTCAGTTAATAACTTTTCAATTTGACCTAAATCATTTTTGATCTCTACTCTCTGATCTCTGACCTTTGATTCTTGATATTGGTATGCGTGGTGCGGATGGATCCCGACTGCGGCATAGACGCCATTCTGCGACCGGGCGATCTCAACCCCTTTCTGCGAGGTGGCGACGTCCGTGCCCGGGACAAGGATGGCAGTGACGCCGGCCTCGCGGGCGTGATCAATCACTTCAGGCAGATTTTTATTGAAGGCTTTAAAATTTAAATGACAGTGAGTGTCGAAATAACACATATAACTTGCAACATGTAACTTTTAATACGCATTATTTTATTTTTACATTTTTCTTAATGTTTAATGTTACATGTTATATGTTATAATGAAAACATGAACATCTTCGTTGGTGCGGATCATCGGGGATTTCAGCTGAAAAACGACATCATCGAGTACCTCCAGTCGAAAAATATCCGCGTTGAGGACATGGGCAACTACGAACATAATCCCGAAGACGACTACCCGGACTTTGCCCAAAAAGTGGCTAAAGCGGTACTGCAAAACCCGCAAAGTAATCTGGGTCTGGTGATCTGCGGCTCGGGCATTGGCGTAGCAATCAGCGTCAACCGCTTCAAGGGTATTTTGTGTGCTCTGGGCTTTCGAGATGATCAAGTCAAACACGGCCGCGAAAATGATCACATCAACGTACTGGCCTTGCCTTCCGATTACCTCACTCTTGAGCAAGCCACCCAATTTGTCGACACTTTCCTCACTACTGCCCCGATTATGAAGGAAAAATACCTCCGCCGGGCAAAAAAAAATGATAATTGTTAGAAGCTCCGCATATCTTTCGAAAAAAACCTTGAAAGCCCGACTGATGATTTACGATTGATGATTTATGAATCAAACAATGTATCCAAGGGCTTTCATGGAGCGAATGATGATGAGATAGTCTGTAATTTCCTCTTCACTTAAGCACGAACGCTTTTTTGAGAAATGGTATGAGGAGCTATTATTTTGTCATATTAACCTTTCCTGATATATCTTGCTTTGCAGTTTTACAAGCGCTGCTTTTTCGATCTGGCGGATCCGCTCATCGGTCAGTTTATACTTCCGGCCGATTTGTTTTAACTTTTTCCGCCGCAGTCTTCTCACTAAAATATCCTCCTCTTTGAGAGTGAGCTTTTTTGAGCGCAGGATAAAGTTGATAAAATAAACCAGCGTTTGATTGGACAAGATGGTATAGAATTTTCAATTCTCAATTATCAAGTTTCAATCAAGTTCTAAATTCCAATTATCAAAATTGAATAATTGAAGTTTGAATGATAATTGGCCATTGCTAATTGATAATTATCTTTCTGTTTTTTCCTAAATACTTGATACTGAATACTATATACTTGCTTTATAACTTAATCTGGTATTTCCCTTGCTGATTTTTTTCAATAATCCCCTCCAGCTCCAAGCCGGAAAGCAGCGTCAGGACTTTGGTCACCGGCCAGCTTAACCGGTCGGCCAGGTCATCGGGTAAACGCGCTTCCTGCTCAAGCAGGCTAAAAATCTGATTTTCTACGTCTGTTAATTTTTCTTTAAGATCATCCCTATTCTTCGGGGTAATTTGCAGATGATACTCTTCCAGAATATCGTCAATTGAGGTGACCATCTTTGCCCCTTCTTTAATAAGTAGGTTTGGGGCTTCAGCTAAAGGCGAAGTAATGGGCGAAGGCGGAGCAAATACCTCTTTTCCTTGCTCGGCGGCAAAACGGGCGGTGATCAGTGATCCGGAGTCTTTAAGGCCCTCAACCACCATTACACCCCGGGATAATCCGGAGATCAGCCGGTTTCGCGCCACAAAAAGCCCTTTCAGTACCGTCATTCCCGGCGGAAACTCCGAGATCACCAAACCACCGGTTTTAATAATCTCCTCATAAAGGGACCAGTTGACCGGCGGATAGATGATATCAACGCCGCAGCCTAAAAAAGCGACTGTTTTACCCTTAGCTTCAAGCGCTCCCCGGTGGGCTAAAGCATCAATGCCAATCGCCAGCCCCGAGACCACGATAAAACCAGCTAAAGAAAGATCGTAGGCGAATTTATAGGCCACCTGCCGGCCGTAGGGAGTGGGTTTACGGGTGCCGACAATCGCCAAGTAGCGGTCTTCGGAAAAATCAAAGCTGTTTAAATCGCCTTTTACATATAAACAGATCGGCGGATCGGCCAGATTAAGAAACGGCTGGGGAAAATGTTTATCCTCACGGGTGACGATAATAATGCCTTTTTGCTCAATCTGTTGCCGCACCTTGGCTGCGTCAAACCGACGCCGGAAATCGACAAACTTGTTGGCTAAATTGGTGCCAAACATACCTTGATAATCGCTAAACGGCGCCTCATAAGCTTTTTTCAACGACGAATAGTGTTCTTTCAGAAGGTTAAATTTGATTGGCCCAATGCCCAAAAAATGGGAAAATCCCAGATAATAAGGAAGCGTATCCTCCATAATTACTTACAGTCTACAAGTCAGATAAAGGTTGTCAAGGGGGTGAGTAATGATTGACAAATTAGATCACGTTTAGTAAAATTAAGTCATGTCTACTACCAATCAGTTATCCCAAGTATATACTCCCGAGCAGGTGGCGGAGATATTACAACTCAGTAAAAATACGGTTTATGAGCTGATTAACAAGGGTGAGATTGTAGCTAAAAAGATCGGCCGTGTTTATCGGGTGCCGGCCAGCTCGATCTCTTTTGTGTTCACTGGTCTGGACGCCGATATCTACCAAGCTGAACAAACAGATAAAAAGAATCTCCAAAAAATTACCGATATCATCAAATCAGTCCGGAAAACCGTATGGAACAAATCCCGATCTTCCTAGATACTGATGTAATCATCTCGGCGCTTATTTCTTCAAAAGGCGCTGCGTTTACTATCTTAAATAACCAGATGCTACAAAAAATCGTCTCAAAATACATTGTTGAAGAGGTGACGGAGGTTTGTCGGAGGTTAAAGATTAGCAAGCAAAAACAGTCGACCTTGAAAAACTTAACTCAGATCTCGGTTCAGTTAAAAAAAGAGGAATTAATGAAAACTTTTGCTGGTTATGTTTTGGATCAGGAAGATTGCCACGTCGTGGCCGGAGCAGTGATCTCTGGTACCAAATTTCTTCTGACATATAATCTTAAAGATTACCGAACGTTAAAGATAAGCAATGATTTATCAGTAATGGTGATGTCACCCGGCACCTTTCTCCAGTATCTGCGTAGCCTATAAGCTGTGCTCTTAACTTACCAAAAAGTTATATCCCCAAAGCCCTAAATCCCGACATCTAAACCATTGCCAAAAAAATTGTTAAAGTGTCTCATTCCTAGGCGGTTAGCTTTCCTATTTTTTCATATCGAAAGATTTTTACACCTAAATCTCAATCGTTCAGATTCTCAATGGAACTCGTACTCTGAGTTTATGATAGAATGATATTAATCATGAAGACCATTTTCTTCCTGATCCTGTTTCTGGTGGTAATGAAGCTAACTACTGCTGTGATCCTTAAATATATCTACTATCCCACTCAAGTAACCGACTATACGGTCTGCCGGCCGATCAAGATCATCGGGAAAGACTTAAAACCCCAGTGTCCGGCGCAAAGCTGTTTCCCAGTCTGCATCGGCCAAATTCAAGAAACGCGCTGTCAAAAAGACCTGTTTACCGGCAAAGAGACCTGTAACCTACGTTGTTTTGGGCTGATGTCCAGCGTGCCCTGCGACCAATATTATCCGGTCAAAGCTCTCCTATTTTCCACTTTTCCGTTTTAACCACTTTAGCACTACAGCTACGAGGTGTCTGGTGAACTGTCATTTATTAGTCAAGTAGAGGACTTGACAAGCACTCTGTTCTGTTTTATAGTTATAAACAGAACAGATATTAAAAACTGTTCTGTTTCCAAAATATGCGAAGCGGAAAATATATTAACCAACTTTCGGGGGAACTACAATATCAGGCTTTTGCGCCCAATCGTCTCCCCTTTGAACTTTATCAAGACGCCAAGCTTGATACCTTATTATCAGAGGCTAATTTAGCTTTGGGGAGGCTTGACGGTGTCGCAGAAATTGTGCCAAATATTGACTTTCTCACTCTAATGTTTGCTCGAAAAGAAGCCACTTTTTCTAGCCAAGTAGAAGGAACCCAAGCGACTTTTGCTGATGTTCTAAAAGTAGAAGCGGCAATAGAGGACAAAAAAATACCTTACGACGTACAAGAGATTATTAACTATATTAAAGCGATGAACCATGGGCTTAATCGACTTGCCTCCTTTCCTTTATCACTTAGACTGATAAAAGAAATCCACGGGATTCTGTTAACAAATGTCCGAGGGGCAGAACGGCAACCTGGCGAATTCAGAACAAGTCAAAATTGGATAGGAGGCCCAACCATTAATACCGCTACATTTGTACCAACACCTCCCCGTGAGCTGATGACTATTCTTTCTGATTTTGAGAAATTTCTACATCAGAACAAAACGATTCCCGTTCTAATTAAGACCGGACTGATCCATACTCAGTTCGAAAATATTCACCCCTTCCTTGACGGTAATGGAAGGCTGGGAAGACTGCTTATTACTTTTTTCTTATGTCAGCAAAAAGTTTTACAAAAACCGCTACTTTATCTGTCTGTATATTTTAAGAAATATCAAAAAAATTATTATTATTGGCTTAATCGGGTGCATGAAAAAGATGACGTGGAAGGATGGTTAAAATTTTATCTTCAAGGGATCAGCGAGACAGCTAAGGAGGGGTTTGAAACAGCCCAAAAAATACTCAGGTTAAGAAATATTGATCTCAATAAGGTATCTAACCTTGGAAGAACCACAAAAAACGCACTGCTTGTTCTTGATAGTTTATATAAAAATCCACTGATTAGCTTAAGAAAGGTCGTCGAGATAACCCAGCTAAGCCGATCAAATGCATATGGTTTATTACGAAGGTTAGAAAAAGTGCATATTTTGTCTCAATTGCCGGCTAAACCAAAACGGACGAAGGTGTATGTCCATCGAGAATATTTATCTTTATTTAATGATAAATAATTGATACTTTGTCTGAGAATTCCGATATTTATTCACATTGAGGTTGTCCCGCCAAGCTTTCCTGTAATTTTGGCGATGACTCTGAACCTAATCAAGCTGGCTTTTTAGCTAGCCGCGGGTGTGAGTCTGAAAAAGGGAGATTATTTTTTGGGTAAACGGACCCACTCGGCCAGCTTTAATGGTTTTGTCATCAACCTGCACCACCGGCACCACTTCCATGCCCGAACTGGTGAAAAACACTTCGTCGGCGCCAATTAGCTCGTCAAGAATAATTCGCTTTTCCTCAACCTCAATCCCCGATTTTTTGGCTAGTTCTATAACTACTTTTTTGGTAATACCAGCCAACACTTCGTCTTTGGGTGTGATCAGTTGCTGATTATTGACAATAAAAATATTGGAGCGGGTGCACTCGGTAACTGTCCCGTCTTTTTCCACATACAACACCTCCATCGCTTCTTGTTTGGCGGCTTTTTGCAGATAAACGACTGCCGCCAGATAGTTGGTTGATTTGGCCTTTGGAAAGACCCACTGGTTGGGGGCGGTGAGAATCTTGGCGCCCTTTTTGTAGATCTCCGGCGGAAACTCATGGGCCGGGGTAAACATAATGATAAAAGAGGGCTGGCCAGGAGTGACACCGTCGGAGCTGACGCCGCCGGTTATGAGGATTTTAATATAGGTTTCCGGATAATTGTTTTTAACCAGACCCTCGGCGATCAGTTGCACAATCTCACGCTTGGTTTTGGGTACGGTAATCCCCAGCTCGCGGGCCGAATTAAACAATCGATCAAGATGATCGTCCAGACGAAACGGCTGGTTGTGGCGGTAGGTACGCAAGAAATCAAAGATGCCAAACCCCCGGCCAACAGAGATGTCAAAAGCCGAGATCTTCAGCTCTGCCTCTTTTACCCACTGATTGTTGAGATAGTGTAGATTAGACATTGACTCAATAAAGTATTGAAATTCATTAACTACTGATTTATTTTAGCACAACTAGTAAAAAAAGAACCCGTCATCCAATACACGCCTAAAATACCACAGACGTAATATAATACAACTAAATTATGAAAGAAACTACGCCGGTGGACATCGCAAGCGATCCTGACATCCCTAGAGATATAATCGCTTATAATTATCAACTGCTTCTCCAACAGTTACAGCATTTCGAGTCAGCGAAAGATTTTCCCCATCCTCATATTAACCAGCTGATGACTTTAATAGCCAGCTTGATCAGACATTCTTTTGTTCCAGTAGTCACCACCCACTCGCCAAATCTGAGTGTTTTTTTTATGCAAGAAGGGCCGGTTTGGCTATCGCTACCACCAAACTACCAACAGTTATGGCAAACCAATTTATTAGCCATGTCGACTAATTTAGTGGCCAAATCCTCCATCTTAGTTGATTTGATGTTTGGTGAGGAAAATCAATCTCCATTTGCAGTTCAGGCGAGGGCACAAGCATTGGCCGATGAATGTTTCCAAACCTTCATTAAAACACGTTCAGTGATATTTACCGGCGCCAAGAATAGCGCTGCTACTCAGGCGGTTAGCGGTGGCTTAGCTACTCTTCCTCAAGAATGGAGATTTCCTTCTGACTATCTGCTGAGACTACATCAATTGAACATGGCAGCTATCAGTAAAGTGGGAAATATTAAACCACCACCGTTAATAAATTTATCTTATTTAATCACCTCCCACCAGTAATACTTGTACTATCATGACAATGTAATATAATATAGGCTATGGCAACCACACCAGAACAACAACGACTCTCCATAAACGAACTGCTGCAGGCCACCTTAGCTCAGAAGGTATTACGAGCCGCACTGGTCAGATTACAAGCAGAGAATGCACTCCAACCAGACGAAGACCAAATTGATTTAAATAATCCAGAATCCCACTACTCAGTCACTTTAGTTCCTCCCGAGTTGCCAGAAACACTCGAGTCCTACCAGCATGCACTATTGACTCTGGAAATCGCACCGGTTACAGACGAGTCAGGGACAATTACCGGCCAGCAAATTGCCGTTGAGTCAACAATATTCTCACCTAGTACCAAGTCTGAGCTTGTAGCTTTTACGATCTCTGCGAATATGAATGCTCTAAATCAACAACCAGCTGATCTGGTTGGCAAAGTTAGCTTACCACCAATACTCACTCAAGTGGATAATATTGCTGTTATGGCGCAAAACCTGACAGACGCGATTGGCTGGTGGGGGGTAGTTGACCCGCAATCAGAACCTAACTGTTTTTAATCTCAAGCATCTGTGCGGTAAACTATCACCAATGACGCCTATAGAGCGAAGAGTCAACCCGGAAACACCCATTAGTTCAAAAACACTTGCCCGATGATCACGACAAGGAGTATAAAGTACACATTTCCCACCATCCATTCGTTAAAAATGTGTTATCATATAGATGTAATTGCCTAAAAAAAAGCCGCCTCTTAACTTTAACATGACGCTTATTGATTATCAGTTGATCTGTCAATGTCTATGAAAATCTCCGATGTCAAGGCGATTGAGATACTGGATTCCCGAGGCAAGCCTACTATCCGCACATTTATCAAGTTGAAAGACGGTTCAACCTATTCTTCCTCCGTCCCTTCAGGCGCTTCAACCGGCAAACACGAAGCGGTTGAACTAAGAGACGGCGACGCCAAACGCCACCAGGGACAAGGTGTCTTAAAAGCGGTTAAAAATGTCAATAAAATAATTCGTCCGGCAGTCATTGGCTTGGAAGTAGCTGACATTGCCAAAATCGACCGAAAACTTCTAAAACTCGATGGCACCGATAATAAACGTAAACTAGGCGCCAACGCCATTTTATCAGTTTCCCAAGCCGTCACCCGGGCCGCCGCCGCAAGCGGTAATCTGCCGCTTTGGAAATTCATTAACCAACTTTTTTTTAACAAAAAAAAACCCAGGTTTCCCAGACTGATGGTAAATGTGATAAACGGTGGCAAGCACGCCAACTGGAACTTTGACATCCAGGAATTTATGATTGTCCCAACCTCAAACGTTCCATCCCAGGCGCTCCAGGTAGCGGCCGATATTTTTCAACGGCTGGGAAATAATTTACGCAAACAAAAACTGTCCACCCTGGTTGGCGATGAAGGCGGCTACTCGCCGGTTCTTCCTTCAAACGAACAGGTCTTGGACGAGATACTGACTGCGGCCATCAACTGCCGCTTCCAAAATGGTAATCAGTTCGAGTTTGCTCTTGACTGTGCTGCCTCCGAATTTTATGACAAAGGCAGGTATATCTTGCAAAAAACCGGCCAGCGCCTGACGGATGATGAGCTTCGCCGTTACTACCTAAAACTACAAAAAACTTACCATATCATCTCATTTGAAGATCCGTTTGCCGAGGATGACTGGGAAAACTTTCAGAAGCTAACTAGCGATGCTGAGCGCTGTCGGCAGATAACATTACACGGCCCAAAAATTTTCAAAAAAGGACGCGACCCAAAAACTGCTCAAGATCAGTTTATCGTGGTTGGCGATGATCTATACGTCACCAACCCCAAACGGATAAAAAAAGGGATTGACCTTAAAGCCAGCTCTGCCGTCCTGATTAAGCTTAATCAGATTGGGACTGTGACTGAGACTATCGATGCGATCAAAATGACCCAACGGGCCGGCTGGAAAACAATTATTTCCCACCGATCGGGTGAGACCGAAGACCCGTTTATCGCTGACCTGGCCTATGGGGCAGGCACTGATTTTATCAAGACCGGCTCCGTGTGTCGGTCTGAACGGCTGGCCAAATACAACAGGTTGATTGAGATTGAGAATAAACTATAATTTGACTCTTTGATTTTCTTGGGAAAAATCCGTATAATAATTAAGATATGAAACGGATCGCTATTCTTATTGGTTTCTTGATATTTTTTTCTTTCTCTTTTCTATGGCCAACGTGCGTCTATGGAGCCCAATTTTCTATTTTACCTACCTCAGTCACCGTCCGGCGAGACGCTGCCTTTACTTTGGAAATTTATAGCCAATCCGGCTTGGAAAACGTCAGCGGTGAAGATGTTTATATCAGCTATGATCCGCAATTTCTGGAAATTAACAAAACCCCTGATCTTCAATATGACATCACGACGGGCAGTATTTTTCCGAAAATTGGATCAATAATTGGCGCCAATTATATTTATCTTTACGGTGTGCATGACGATAAAAACACGACCCAAAAAGCCAACGGTCTATTTGCCAAAATTTCCTTCAAAGCCAAACAAGCAGGTGAGACCACGCTGGCCTTAATCTGTGCGCCAGGCAGCGCCACCTCCTCCAAAATCATTCGCCAAGATAATAAGCTGACCAATATCCTCGAATGCGCAAACGCAAGCAACAACCAACTGACTGTCAAGATCGCACCTCCCGATGTCTTGGGAACGTCAGTAAAAAGACAAAACCAGAATAAAACACCAAGTTATATCGTACAAATGACATTGGTTTTATCACCTATTTTAATTGGATTACTGCTTATCTTACTGTCAAAAAGCAAAAAAAAAGAATATGAAGCTTAAACTTTTTACCATGCCCAAATTTGATCGTCGATTGAAGGTTTATCTATTAGGTCTGGTGCTGGCCTTAGTCGGCGGCGGAATAATCTTACTTGGAATATTATTATCCCAAAACTACATCACCAGCGCCTCAGAAACTACTCCTGATGGGGTGACGGTCTCGCCGGTATCCGGCAATGCTGTTCAGCTAAAATGGAAGACCAGCAAAGAAATCGCCGGTGTGGTGGAGTACGGCACCGATGCCAGCAAACTTGATGGAACCGCTTATTCAGTTGGTAACAGTACCCAAAACGTAGTTGAGCTGCAACAATTAAAACCCGATACTACCTATTATTTTCGCTTGAAAATCAACGACCAAATATACGATAACAACGGTTCTCTTTGGTCTTTTACCACTGGACCAGTCACTACTCCCACACCAACTGGTGATGCGCAGGCTACTCCTTCAGCTACCATCTCCGGATCCGCCAACACCGGTACACCAACTGTCACTCGTTCAACTACGGTTCTGCCAACCGGTAGCATTGGCACGCCCGCTGTAACCTCGGCTATTAACTGCCAAAATAGTAACTGTTCACAGGTGCAGGGACTGTTAGGAAAAGGTTGTTCTATCCAAGATTATATGCGCTGTCTTTATTCCAAAACCGGACTTACGCCCAGTCCTTCACCTACCTTTGGTCCATCTCCCACTCCTACCATTACTCTTACCCCGACGCCCGATATCAGCAGCTGTACCATTTCCTGGATGCAGGGCAATTCCTGCTCTTCTTTTTCCTGGTATGACATGATTAAAAACAACACCATTGCCTGCGGCGACAACTATACAAAATATTTTGTCCAGTGTCAAAGCACCAGTTTTGACTCCTCAGAAACCCCGACCTGGTTTTGTAACCAGACCACCACCTCAAGTAATATCAGTCTTCCCTGCAGCGCCGCTCCCTCACCGGCTCCGGGTCAACAAATTTTTTGCCGGGTCAGGGCCGAGACCGCAACCGGCGGGTCTACCGGCGCCACAGCTTGGGTGTATGCCAATAAAACCTGCACCAGCAGTACGCCAACCCCCACCCCGGATATCAGCACCTGCGACATTGACTTTATCCAGTCCAATAGCTGTAACTCCTGGACCTGGGACGACATGCTCACCAATAACGTCACCGCCTGCGGCACCAGTTTCGCCCGCTACTATGTCCAGTGTAAAAGTTCCAGTTTCAGTTCCACCGATGCTGCCACCTGGTACTGCAATGAAACCGCTACCACCAATAGTGTCACTGTACCTTGCGGAACAGCGCCCACCCCCATCCCGGGTGGCGCGGTATTTTGCCGAGTACGGGCCGAGACCTCAACCGGCGGGTCTACTGATGCTACCGACTGGGTAACTGGCAATACCACCTGTGGGCAAACTGATAGTACTAATACCGACTGTGCTCTTAATTTTTTCCAAGCCAATAACTGTAATTCATTTTACTGGGACAATATTAACCAAAAATTACCTGAATGCAGCGCCACCTTCAGCCACTACTTCCTGCAGTGTAAAACTATTCCTTTCCCCACCAATGCCTGGACCGGCACCTGGTACTGTAATGAAACCACTACCAACGATTATCTTGACCTGCCATGCGCAAACGCGCCTACTCCGGCTACCGGCGCCAATATCTACTGCCGAGTACGGGCCGAAGACGCCGAAGCCTCTACCGCCCATTCCACTGACTGGATCTATGCGCAGTCACTAAGTTGTCCGTAAAACTTCTGTCTTGTTTCTTTGCTAATTTTTCGTACAATTAATATGAATGGGTTATATATTTCTTCTGTCTTTGAGTTAGGTTTTGCTTTTTAATATTTGATATTAAATTTATTTATCATGTCCTATTTTATTCTTGTCCGTCATGGCACTTCTGAATGGAATGCCAAAGGTTTGTGGACGGGTTGGACAGATGTCAATTTAAATCACCAAGGTAGAGAACAAGCTCGCCAAGCGGGTGAATCGATAAAAGATATTAAAATCGATAAAGCGTACACTTCTGATCTTAAAAGAGCCCAACAAACATTGGAGGAAATATTAAAGGTAATTAAGGTGAATAATTTACCAACGGTAATTACCCCAGCAATTAAAGAGAGGAACTATGGTGATCTATCTGGAAAAAATAAATGGAAAATAAAAGAACAGTATGGAGAAGAACAGTTTATGAAATGGCGGAGAAGCTGGGATATCCGTGTTCCCAATGGAGAAAGCTTAAAAGATGTCTATGCTCGCGTAATTCCTTATTATAAAAAACACCTCCTGCCAGAACTTAAAAGTGGTAAAAATATCCTGGTCGCAGCCCATGGTAACAGTCTACGGGCATTAGTCAAATATTTAGATCATATCTCTGACAAAGATATCTCCAAACTTGAATTTGGACTAGGTGAAGTCTACTTCTATACAATTGATGGACAGGGGAAAGTGGTTGCCAAAGAAATCCAGTCGGTCAACCCGATGAAGGGAAAAATTTAATCCACGACTGATTAACCATATATTTTCTTCAGCGCTTCAATTCCTGACCAGAACATCTCTTCGTCATAATTTTCGTTTGGTGCGTGGATATTGTCGTCGGGGAGAGTGAAGCCGGTTAAAATAATCGGCTTCTGAAATAATCGCTGGAGAATTTCTGCCGCCGGTATCGAGCCACCCGAGCGATTAAACAAAGTTTTATTGCCAAAATGGTCAGAAAGTAAGGCCGCTGTCTTTTGTACAAAAAAATTGTCCAGATTTGTATAAAAAGGTTCATCAGCACTTAATGTCTTCAGATCAAACCTCACTCCTTGTGGTAGATTAGCTTTAACAAACAGTCTAATTTTCTGTTCTATTTCTTTGACTGTTTGATTTTCCACCAACCGAAAAGAAAATTTGACCGAAGCGGTACTGGGAATGATGGTTTTTGCTCCTTCGCCGCTATACCCGCCGTTTATTCCATGAACGTCAAAAGACGGCAGTATTTTGGTCACCAAATAGGATGGTAGCTGGCGGGCGGAAATAATTTGATAGGCACCGGAAATGGTTTTGATGTTGTCAACCGATCGTTTAACTTTTTTTAACAGATTGAGTTCTTTGGCCGGAATTTTTCTTAAATTTTGGTAAAAATTGGGGATCAAAATATCACCGGTGACGCTGTCTTTTATTTTGCTTAATAAATGGGCAATCGCTAAAATAGGATTAATAATTTGATTGCCATAGAGCCCCGAATGTAAATCATGCTCGGCCACCTGCACCTTGAGTTCCAGGTAAACTAAACCGCGTAAAGCATAAAAAATCTGCGTGATACCTTTGGCAAACAAGCCAGTATCGGTAATAAAAAATGTATCCGCTTTTAAGATGTACTTTTTCGCTTTTTTGAGTAATTTCTCAAGATGCAAACTGCCGGTTTCTTCCTCACCTTCGAAAAAAACAACGAGGTTGTTAGTTAGTTTGTTGGTGGTTATTAGTTCCTGCAAAGCCGATAGATTTTGAATGATGTGGCCTTTGTTATCGGCAATGCCCCGGCCGTACATCTTGCCGTCTTTGACAGTAAGACGAAACGGAGGATAGTGCCATTGGGATAATGGATCAGCCGGCTGTACATCATAATGACCATAAATACCGATGGTTTTGGCAGATGACGAGACTTCCCGCACTGCGACAATCAGCGGGGGAGTTGAGTGGCCCGACCGAATTATTTTCACCTGAAAACCAAGGTGATCAAGTTGATTTTGAAGAAATTCCACAGCCGACGAAATACTTGAAGAATAACTCGGATCAGCTGAGATTGATTGTATTGATAGGAAATTATTTAGATTTGTTAAAATTTTTTGCCTGTCCATTTTCGTCTATTATACAATGATTTATATTTGTTGTGTTATATGTTACAAGTTACATGTTATATGTTTTTTGTTATATACTAATTACCATGCAATTTATCCCCACTATTCTTACCACTAATAAGGAAGACTTTGAGAAGCAGATCTTGCTTTTCCCGAAACATTTTTCCCGCATTCAGCTTGATGTGGCAGACGGTATATTGGTTTCCAATGTCACAACTCAGATTCCGGAAATGGTCAAAATTCTAGCTACTCACTACTCGCTACTTACTACTTGTGTTTTCGATTTTCATCTAATGGTAAAAGATTTTAATCGAGCTATTGCTGACATTATCAAATTTTCTCAATACGGACAGGTTGGAGCAGTACTGATTAATATTTCTTTGAGTCCAAATTTAGATAAATTGACACAGCAATATCCGGCTTTTTCTTTCGGTTTAGACGTGAATCCTGATGTTACTATAAGACAAATATTTAAAAAATATGATATTAATTTGATCAATAACATACAGCTTATGTCGGTTTATCCTGGGTTTCAAGGAGCGCCTTTTATACCAAATGTATTAAATAAAGTTGAACAATTGAGAAAGAGCGGTTATAAGGATAAAATCTTTATGGATGGCGGAATCAACGATAAAACACTGCCAGTAATTCTTTCTAAAAAATTTGTACCCGATTTTTTATGCATCGGTAGTTATCTAACCCGTTCTGGCGCCCAGTTAGCTTCTCGTCTTAAGTATCTGCGTTCTTTAGAAAAGTAGCCGGCTTTCACAAAATTAAACTGTTGTAAAGCCTCAAAGCTAATAATTCCTCGCACATAAATCATTAGGTTTTTGATAATTACCTCTCCCCTATTTTCCCAATTTTTCCCAAACCACTCCCCTACCGATAAAAATAAAGATTTATTAAATCTCAATTTTCAAGTTTCAATCAAGCATCAAAACTCAAATATCAAAGCTCAAATTACAAATCAAATTCAAATCACAAATTTTTTTAAAAGCTTTTTTTTGATGGTTGATTTTTGAGCTTTAATCTGAAATCTTTAATCACCTGCTTACTACTGATTTCAACCGTTTACGGCAGAAATAACGATAACAAGGAAAGGTTTTTTAAAAGATAGGCGAGATCGGCCAGCTTAAATGTGCCATCGCCATCGGGGTCAAACGGCAGCATCGCCCGGAATTTGGCAATGTTTTCCCCTTTTTGAAAACTGATAAAAATTTGTGTTGGTAGATATTTTTCCTTAAGAAGCACTACTCGATATGACTGATTTAACGCGACGTTTCGTACGCTTGGCAAAATTCCCCGTCCGTTTTTGAGCACGACATTTTCCTCTTGGTAAATCAATTCTTCTTTGTTGTTATATATCTGAATCTGGAAGTTGTCCCCTGTGCTTTTTATTTTAGGAAAAAGCTTAGTCTGAATCTGCAAAGCAGGCAGCGGCACTACCTGAAACTGCCACTGTCTGCTTTCGATGATTGGTTGATCGTCCTTATACAAGATAAATTTCACCTTTTTACTTCCTGTCTTTGTACTGGTCTGGAAGAAAAAATCACTCTCCTGCTGCTGCAGAGGCTTGATTGTCGGCAGATAACTCACCAGGCTATTTGATTCATCTATCCCCTCAAGCGCCACCCGGTACCCGTCGTCATGCGACCAGATGGCCTGTCCGACATTGGCCAAACGGAAAAACAGATGATAACTGGACTCGGCCACCAGCTCATGGGGCAGATCAAACGCGATACTCCCCTTTTCCCGGATAATCGGATTACCTGCTAGTTTACTCATTCCCTCCACTCTCTCGTACTCCGGATAGACACCCTCGCCGCCCGGCTGAAGCCAGGAAAACTGTAAAAAAGGCTCTGACTGATAATTTAAGATAAATGGTGTTACAGCCGCCACCCGGTCGTCAGGCAGCCAGATGTTGGTAAAAGCTGCTTGAAAATTGTCTGCCACCAGCTCGCGGGCAATCGCCCGGCCGTTCCAGCCGGTTTCGCTGATAAACACCGGCAGTTCTTTGACGCCCAAGAGCCGCAATAACTCAAGCTCCCATTGATAGGTCCGCACCGAACCGCGTCCACTTCCCCAAGGCGACCCCAGAAATCCGGGATTAGGATAGGAATGGGAAGCCAGCCCGTCAAACAGCTGGTTGAAGTCGCGGGCGGTAATCTCAGTCATAATTTGGGTCAAAAAAACTGCTTCATCTTCATATAATGGCTTATTGGAAGGGGCAGAGGCATCCAAACCGCCAAGCATCAGCACATAGTCAGAATTACTTTTTTTAAGCTTTTGGGCCAAGGTTTTACTCACCTTGGCATAATCGATCGCGTCTACCGTTCCTCCCCACTCACTGGCATGGTTTGGCTCGTTAAATAAAACCACATAACGATTCTCCACCACCCAGTTAAGAGAGTTTAAAAAAATCACCCAGGCATCGGCATCTTTTTCTTCTGGACGGCGCCAGTTAGCCCCTTCCGGTTTGGTCGCCAACCGCACGATCGGTATCAACTTCAACTCGCGAAGCTTGTTAAAGATCTCTTGCCACTTGCCCGCGTCCCGATCATCTTCCTGCATCACCAGCGTGATATAACCCCATTTGCCCCCTTGCGAATTGACCAATTTAGCGGCTTTGGCAATATCTTCGGATTGCGGTTGGGCTAAATGGATACCAAATTTGTTATTGGGCAGTGTATTTTTATAACCAGAAACCGCATTTGAGCAAAAGAGAAACACCGTTAGTCCGATAAAAAATGTCCGTATCATTTTATAGTTATTATAAACGATGAAGGCGGTCAAGAAGGCTTTGGTGTTTTTGTCTGAGGAGGAAGCAGGACAGAGCGATCCACCGGACTCATAGAATATGGATAAACGCCTTTTTTGCTGCCATCTTCTTGTGCTTGGTAGTAAACCCTGGTTAAATTAACAGCGTGAGCACTGATTGCCCGAACCAGTTCATGGCCGAGCCCCTCAGCCCGGATCTCTTCCCTAATTGCTGAGTCCATGGACTCCAACACAAAATAATACATATCTCCAGAAATCTGACCTTGCTCCCAATACTGGGTAAATGTTTCGCGAGAATCAATCAGCTTTACTAGTTCAGTCAGATTATACTGTCTAATTAATATCTGCAGATCTTCCTTTTCCTTCAGAAGTTTTTGGAACAAGCGGAAAAACTGATCGCGTGCAACGTCAACGATCTGCTTACGGCTCTTGATAATGATTGCGCCATCGGCCATTCCCAGATCGGCAACCGGTATCTTTTCCTCGCCTTTCAGCGTATCCACCACCACCACTTTATCAAGCATTGACTCATAAAATTTATTTTTATTTCCCAACCGGACACAATACGGTTGATTCTGATCTAAACTAGTCAAAAGGCTGGTCTGTCCGTCAGGCGTCGCAATCACACAAGGCATAAACATATTAAAAGATTGAGCGGCGTTAAAACCCTCCTGGACTATCCGTTTAGCCAAAGTATACCAGTATGCGCTTTCCAGTCCGAGGCGCGCAATGGCTTTGGTCGGAAGTGTCAGATCTGGCGTTTGAGAAATTTTTAAAATGTAAACCGGAGAGTTGGTCTGTAATCCCAGTAAGAATCCGCCAAAAAAAGCCGGTAAAAAATTACTGCTTTTTTGTACCTGGTGATAGGCCAGATTATACAACGTCGTTGGTGTTTCGTTGACCGCCATAGCTATGCAAAAAGTTAAAAATAATAAGTATCTCAATTTTTTACCTTTAACATTCACTTTTGACTTTATTATCAATACTACACCTTTGGCAAGACAATTGTCTTCTGATTTGAATATATTCCTGACAGATCCTTATAAGAATTTTCACAGACGTCATTGGCTTCAAAAAATATGATCTCGGCTATGCCCTCACCAGCATAAATCTTGGCTGGCAGTGGCGTGGTATTGGAAATTTCGATGATGAGATGTCCTTCCCACTCGGGCTGTAAGGGAGTGACGTTGACAATGATGCCGCAGCGGGCATAAGTGGACTTTCCAATGCAAAGGCCAAGCACACTTTTGGGGATGCGGAAATATTCCATACTGCAGGTTAAGGCAAAGGAGTTTGGCGGAATCAGTACGCTTTTTTCCCCCTTGACATCAACAAACGATTTTTCATCAAAGTGCTTTGGGTCAACGATCGCCGAATGGACATTGGTAAAAATTTTAAACTCCGGAGCTACCCGCAAGTCATAACCGTAGGAAGACAGACCGTAAGATACTTTGCCGTCACGCACCAATTTTTCCTCAAACGGCTCAATCAGCCGATACTCCCGCACCATCCGCTTAATCCAGCTGTCGGGTTTGATGGACATGGATTAATTATATAGCAGAAAGATTTTAATATCGGATCAATTTGAAGAAAAACCAGGAGAAATATTATGAAGTCTTGGATTTATTTTTTGTAAGTGTGCGGGGACTACAAACCGCCAACCCAACCCTATGGGTTCATATCCCAACGTTACGAATTCGCTGTCTTCTGTAACCGCGTAAGGTCCGACCCGAAACTCGGTAATTCTCTCATCGTCATTCTGCTTGGTAAACTGCAAAGCACTATCAGCAAATCTCACTTTATCTTTCATCGCCGGAGTGGGTACCACGTCATTATCTTTGTTAAGTCCCACTATTTGCAAGATTGGTTGTTCCCATATCATGCCTCCTGTTGGCTCTTCAGATGGTGCAATGGCTACGCTCAACTGATTGAGTCTGCCATTTGGAAAAGTATAAGCTGCGCTGACCAATCGTGAATAGTCGCCGGCTAATCCAGTCGCAACAAGGTTTGTATTTGTTAATGGTCCTTCTAAATTCTCAGGCGTCCTTGTCAAAGTAATAGTCGCTAAAGCTTGCTGAATATTTGGTGGGCTGTTCTCAAAAACGGCATAACTGACAACATCTACCGCGCCTGGATGGAAACCTAAATACCAATGATAAAAATCATTCTGTAAACCAATAGCTTTTTCCAGTTCTTCAGATAGTTGAAAACCAGTTATCTTTGCTAACAGTTGATTAATAGACAATAAAGACGCTCTAATTGGTGTAAATAATTGTTCAATGCTTACCGGAGTATAATCTGGATAAAATATATGCTTTTTACCACGAAGCAAACGACTGCCTGTGTGCGGCATCTGCGCATAATAATAATCTAAGGGATTGATATGAGGAGAAATTGTTTCCCAAGACATTGGTAATTATTATATCATGATTATTTTGATATTATCTTGTTATATACATCTGTTCTGTATTTTTAGCCTAAACTTCTTCTTAAGACCGCGGCCTGGGTTATAAATTTTTTGGCCGATAAGTCAGCCTGCAGACAGTTGTAAATACGGCCCACCATGTTGTGATGCTCTTTTTCTTCAGCAGTTTTCGGTTTTAATTCCTCGCCCAGATACTTTTCAATTTCCTTAATATCTTGCTCTACCTCCTGCCAGGCGGCTGACTTTTTTGCCAGTTTAGCCAGTACATTTTTATTGACATAGCGGCCGGCCCGCTGCAGATCGCTTTTTAAATTAAGGTAATACTTTTCTAATAATTCAATCGGACTTTTTTCACTTTTGACTTTTGACTTTAGACTTTTAACTTTCTGCAGTCCCCGCCCAGTGCCGATTAGTTCCGGCGGCACCCCCAACGAATACAATGCGGCGGTAAAGCCAATTGCCCGCGGCAGCTTTACTTTCCCCACTCCGCGCGAGTAGCCAAAAAGCCCGACATGGAGTACCCGCTCGCGGCGGCGAGGCAGATGAGAGGCCACTTCGTTGACTATAGGGGCAATCTGCTCAATTGTGTTTTTATAATATTGGGCAAACTCACGCATCGCGACCCGTAGCATTTTTTCCTCTTTAGCCAAGACCGCAGGCGGTTTGCCTTTTGGCAAAAGTTCTTCCAGTTGGCGGATGCCTTTGATAACCTGCGTTTTGTCATAGTCATAACGAAAAGCGCTTTGAATAGTGGTGGTGCGGATACCGGCATATTCTTGGGCAAACTGGGGCACGTTACTAGGCGTGAGACCGCCGCGAAAAGGCAGTGCTGCACAGCCGATGATCGGATATAGAGCAATCTGGTGTCTTTCGGCAAACTGACGGTAGTGTGAGAGGGCGATTTTAATTGCCAAGACCGTCGGGACAATCCCCGCATTTAAAGCCGGATCAGAACGGGCGACATATGGGCGAAGATATCTTGGTTTAAAAGCAAACATTGCCTCATGCAGATTCAGATAAGTCTCGAGAATTTTGTCTGAGTTTACAATCGTGTCCACATCCTCAAACAGGGGAATTAACTCAATGTGACGGATCCCTTCTTCACTTAATTTTAGTAACGGATGCTGCAAAGAAGTCAGTTCACGAAAAGCCGCCTGCACAGCTATCATCTCTTTGGCCGACTGGGTCATCGGCAAAATTACCTCAAAAAGCGGCGGTAGAGGCAGGTTGACCTGGTTAGCTAGACCGGACGCGGAGATAATTCCCATAAAAGCCCGCCCCAGACGAAACTCCGTCTCCACTTTGGGGTTGGGCAGACGAAAGGTAAGAAACTTTTCTTTACCTAAGGGGTGGCGGGAAAAATAATCATAATACCCGCTAAACAGCCGCTCCACCACTGCCTCATCGACCAATTTTCCTTCCCAGTCCCATTTGTATTCGCCAGCCCCCAGCTCAGCAAAAGAGCGGTAACATTCCTCAGTCTCCTCCTTGACGCTGATAAACGCCTCAGCGTGCCAATAGGGGGTACTGGCGTGATCCGGATGCTGGGTGACCATGGTGGCCGGAATTTTTCTCATGTTTTCTTTACCCCCGCCACCTCTTTGATAAAAAAATCCACGCCATCGCTTGCCAGTTTGATATACGCAGTATTGCCAACGGCACCAATTGGCAACTCATGATGAGTTGCATAACCGAGATGAATCAACAAATAACGCATCAGCGAACCATGGGTCACCATCAGTATATTTTTTCCCCGATAGCCAACCGCCACTTCTCGTAAAAAAGTAAACACTCGGGCGATCATATTTTGAGGGAGTTCAATGCCATGGCCGAGGTCTTGAGTAAAAACCGCTTCTTTGGTCAAGGTTTGATACTGTGCTAGCAAATCTTTCAGCTCTTCTTCATAATGACGATACGGTCGGCCTTCAAACTCACCATAATTCCTTTCCCGCAGAGCTTTGGTCGTGGTAACGGCCAGTTTTCTTTCCAGCGCCATCAGTTGCGCGGTCTGTTTTGCCCGCGTTAAGTCTGAAGAAAAAACCGCGGCAAACGGTATTTGCGACAACTTTTTTCCTAAAGTACGGGCTTGCTTTTTACCATTCTCCGTCAGCTTGGAGCTATTGATCTGGCCTTGAAGAATATGCCTGACGTTGCCGTCTGATTCCCCATGACGGACGATGTATAAAGTAGTCAACGCTCTTTTCATATCGCCATTTTAACACAAAAGATAGAAGCTATTAAAATTTTCAATTCTCAATTTTCATTCAAGTTTCAATGTTCAAATTTCAAATTGATTATTAAAAATTGAGGTTTGACTCGCCTCGCTGCGAAGCGGGTTGAGAATTGGTAATTGTAAATTGAAAATTAGTTGCGTAGCGGGTTTTTGATCGAACCAAACACCGAAGGCGGAAAGTAACGGTACACTGCCTGGCCGATAATATTACCAATTGGAATAGGCCCGAAGCTTCGCGAATCAAGTGAGTTTTGTCGGTTATCACCCATCACAAATATCATGTCTTTGGGTACCTGGTAGCTCTGACCTTCGCTAATAAATCCCTGATTGGCATAGGTGGCGGAAGAGGTAAACTGGTCCAATAGTAATTTTCCGTTGACAAATACTTTTCCCTGGGCAATGGTAATTGAGTCTTGCGGCAAGCCAATTACTCTTTTGATAAACTCAACCTCTGGATTAAGAGGCGAGCGCACCACTACCACGTCCCCGCGGACAATCGGATGAAGCTTGTAGGCGATGCGGTTAGCAATCACCCGGTCACCGGTATGAAAATTGGGCTCCATTGAGGCGCCGTTGACTGCGCTTGGCTGGAATAAAAATAGATAAGCCACCACATAGACCGTGCCGACAAAGACAATTGTCTCCAACGCCTCCATCACCAACTCAATAATTCCTCTGACGATTTTCATATAACCTTTCTCAATTTTACAATAAAATAGAGCGTGTTACTTGCCCAAACTTGAGCTTGTTAATAAAAAATCACCTACTTACTCTGGAAAAATATCAATAATTGTATACCCACCGTATCCCGCCTTTGGCGGGAGTACGGAGGGTTATGCCGGTGAAAGATGGTGTATTTTTTTGCAATTTCATCTGAAAGCGGTATAATATAATCTCTCATCTTCATGACGGTATTTATGAAGATTAACACCTATGAAAAATTTAGGAAAAGCTAATCAGATACTCCAAAAAATTACCGCCCAGATCCCGGAAATCACACCGATTTCACCCAATGATCTGCCATTATTCCAAAAATTTTTCTCGCGGGAACCGCATACTTATGGCAATTCCTGGACATACGTGACTCAGGGCATGTACGGCACCGGCCCGCATAATCTCGGTTATAAATATTACGATGGAAAAAATCTTTCCGCAGTGACCGTCTATCCCAAAATAGAAAAACCAGATCTGCACGTTTTTTACTGGGTCAGACCAATGGGAGAAACAATTCTTGATGTTATTGCTCGTTTAGCCAATCACCTACTCACTAAACAATCTTTACCAACCTATGTAAAAAAAATATTTTCTATTCAGTTTGCCTATCTGCAAAAGAAAGGTTTTAAAGACACTGCTAATTTCCCCTGGCACACCTTGTGTCATTCCGAAGACGACACCTATCCAGAGCAGATCTATGACGTAGCTGCAATTTCGAAACTACTCAGTACCCCACCTCGCACAAGCAATATCCGTAAGAGTTATCGCAAGGCAAAACAAATTGAAAAAAAGCATTCTCTTTTAATTAAGGAAGATAATTTTATAACAGTCGCTTGGGATATCACTCAATGTTTTTTTGACTCTAAACTAATAAAAAATAATAAAGTGAATGTTTCAGATGCATACGATTATCATAATCCTATTTTTGCCAACCCACCGAGAAAACAACTCAAAAAAAGAATATATTATATCGATGGAAAACCGCTTGGATATTACTTAGAGGAACAGCAAAATGATCTACATACCAGTATGTATGCTTTAATTATTCTCAGAGATCAAATTGAATATCTCACCGATTATATAATGTTTGACTTATTCAATAAATGCGAAACAGAATTTCTCAACTTAGGAGGATCTGAAGATAAAGGGATTCATTTTTTTAAAAAAAAATTCAAACCAATAAAAGAGGTAAAAATGTTTTGGGCGACAAATTATTCAGGCTGATCAAGCATCTGCCAGACAAATTCAAAAATTCCTTTGGCATTTGCATAATAATTTATATTAGAAATAATAATACCGCTCGTATCTTCTTTTAAGTCAACAATTGCGACTTTTCCGTCAAACAGCATATAGTCTACAACTGAAAGATTGAGATGCGGCGGTATAATGCGGTAAAAATATCTTTCTTTTGGCATTTTTTTAACATATTTTTTTGCTTCATTGGAATTTTCCATTATTTCCCATATTTGCATCTCCTTTCTTTTTCTGTGAATGTCTAGAAAAGCATCTACGTTCTGCGGGAATGCTTTAGCTAATTCTTTAACATTTACATAAGCGCGAAACTCTTTAGCCTTCATTGCGTCTTGGTAAATTAATTCCACTGGTCCCTTACCTTTATAATATTTCATTGCTATCTCCTCTCCGGCTTTTGCCTGAGGATAATTTGTATCAATCAGATTTACGATAGAAGTAAATTTATCTCTCAGACTTTTAATACTCTCGAAGCGTTGATCCAGTAGATATTTCAGCCGCTCAGGCGGTTCGGCGACAATCTGGCGCCTGGCCCCTTCCCGGCTCTCCGTCACCAGACCTTTTTGGATCAGCGATTCAATATTAAAATGAACAGTAATTCGCTTCAAACCAACATGCGTAGCTAGTTCCATCACTGTTGATGGCCCTTTTTCCAATAAGCCTTGGTAGAGCTTTGCTTCAATCTCTGAAAGTCCTAATTCTTGAAGGTAATCTTGAACAATTTTCATATTTTATGTATTGAATATATATAATTTAGACTGTTAGAAAAGCCTATTTTTGTTGTAAACAAATAACAGTTGTCTAATTATAACATCAGGCATTTTAATTTTGTACCGCAAAGACAATCATTTTCGCGAGTTCTAAAAAAAATGTTATTGTTGCCCAACATGTTGTCGGTAAAAAACAACGTTTTTGACAAAATAATCAACTGCGTTTATAATCAGAATTCCTAATTTAGCAATTCTCATTTGACCTTATGTTAGACGCTTTACCTAAACATTACATTCTCTATCTTGACTCTTTGTGCCAGCTTGTTTCTGAAAGAAAATTTAAAGAAGTTGAGCTTGAGGTTTTATCTTTAATAGAGGAATTACTCAGCCACGCTAATAAAGAGGATGACAGCTTGATGCGTGATATTGTTATTGCCCAGATCATTTATAGTGATTTTAACGACTATTACCTTAACTGGACCACTTCACGTGGTAAAAATGCTGAAAAAGAAAATACTCATCTTGTGTCTGATGAGCACAGCAACTATCTGATCGCTCATTCCACTGAGGTGGCTGATATGGACGACCTGCTTTATGAGCTAAACAATTACCTGACTGACCTAAGCGTCAAGAAACAGAAGGAAGAAGTCAAGTATCACCTTAAATGCTATAAGCGCTATATTAATGCTTAAAAACAATCGATGAGTGTAAGCTCTGCTGGTATCTTTTCTGTGACAGCTCCTTTAGACTATCCAAGTATTACCTCTTGACAAAAGTATTACTTTATAGTAAATTCATTACTATGAACGGAATTACCACCATCACTACCAAAGGTCAGGTAACGATACCCGAACCAATCCGTCGGGCGCTGCATGTGAAAATTGGCGATAAAGTATCATTTACCCATGTTGCGCCGACATACCGTGAGGTGGTTATTAAAATTATTCCCGCTACTGTTGTTGAAAATCTTTCTGGTTCTCTATCTGCAAGAGTTAGAGAAGTTGATCCTCAAAAAGCCAGAAAAAGAGCCAGCAGTCTGCTGGTGAAAAAATATAAGGTAAAATGATAAAGACGTCAGTGATTGATGCTAATATAATCATTAGATTTTTACTGCATGACCATCCCTCGCTTTCTTCATTAGCAAAATCCATTTTTCTGAAAGCGGAACAGGGTAAAATAAAGCTGTATTTTGACGAAGTAGTAATTGCTGAAGTTGTTTGGACGCTCTCTTCTTTTTACAAAATCAAAAAGGCTGACCTCGTTGACCGGATGGAAAAATTATTATCTCAAGACTGGGTGGTAAATTCCAAGAAGAACATAATACATAAAGCGTTATTATTGTATGCCTCATCCAATCTTGATTATATTGATTGTTGGGTCTATATAGTAAGCAAATCCCAGGGGATGACATTAAAAACGTTTGATAAAAAACTCAAAAAGCTTTCTTTGACAACCTAAAGGTTGAGATTTACGAAATAATTTTGATCTAATTTCGCAAAGATTAGCTACACTGAGTATTAATCCCGCCCTTTAGGCGGGAAACCGCGGTCATTTTTTCTTTCTTGCTGTCGGAGTAGTGGGACTTGAACCCACGGCCTTCAGACCCCCAGCCTGACGCTCTAGCCATCTGAGCTATACTCCGTAATTGCACTAAATTTTCAATTTTCATTCAAACTGCAAATCTCAATTATCAAACTGAAAAAATGGAACATTGATCATTGATTGAAAATTGGTCATTGAGAATTGATAATTAACTCTCTCTCCTAGCTACTTGCTGCTGATTTCAACCAATTCTACCAAATTCAACCCTCATTAGCTATAATAGAGCCATAAAAAATATGGCTTTATTTGTTCATTCCAGAGATCACTATGCGCCTGAAAATATTACAGCTCAACATCCTGGCCGGCCGATTTATCGATACAGTCGCCCACTTTTTGACGGCCAATAATTACGACCTGATTCACTTGCAGGAAGTAGCGCGTGGGGCATGGTTTGACACTCATCAAAGTTTTGACAACTTTGGCTATCTGAAAAAAAAATTGGGGAAAGGTTATCACGGGGAACTAGCGATTGCTGCCAAAAAAATCTCCGACCCCACTAGTTATTTTGCCAACGCCACCTTTTATCGGACCAAATTCCAGCTTCTGGAGCGAAAAATTATCTGGCTGAAAAAATTCCGGCTATTGAAAGAGCGTCAGGAGAGAGCGATCCAAGACGACCCACGAAACGCTCTTTGCTTAAAACTTCAACACAACCATTCGGTTCTCCACTCAATAAATACTCACCTCACCTGGGGCCCAAAACCCAGAGATCAAGAATATAAAATCACTCAGGCTAAACGCTTGTATCGCTATTTAAAAACCCTGACTCAACCATTTATCCTCACTGGCGATTTTAACCTCACCCCCGACACTAAAATCGTAAAAATGTTTGAGACCATTGCCGTCAATTTAATTAAGGAATATCACGTGACCAACACCCTTAATCCGCGCGTTCATTACGCCCAGGAGCTTTTTCCCAAAGGCCTGGCCATTGACTATATCTTCACCTCGCCGACGATTAAAGCATCCAGTTTTGCAGTCGTCAACCAGCCGAATCTGTCTGACCATTTTGGTTTGCAAACCGAGATCGAATTATAATTATTTTTCTTTTTACAGGGCTATTTTATCGGCTGAAAAACATTCCTCGCTGTGATAGAATGAACTACTAAATAATTAGACATTGGAATTTTGAATTTGAATTGTTATTTGTACTTTGAGCTTTGATTTTTGATTGAAAATTGATAATTGGATATTGGTGATTGGTTTATGTCAGGGCCGGTGGCGCAATTGGCTAGCGCGTCGCAATGGCATTGCGAAGGTTGTGGGTTCAAGCCCCATCCGGTCCACCAAAATTTGCCCTTAGACGTCAAAAATTAGCTTTTTATTGTGAGCCAGATTTCAGAAGTAGTTAATCCTGCCCCAACTCAGATCAATTTAAGCGAACTGCCCCCATCGCCAACATCGTTGAGTTTAGGGCTGACTGCCCAACAGGCGATTGCTTATGCGCTGCAGTATCTTCGCCGCGATCTGGTGATCGAATATTTAACCAGTCAAAAAGTCAGCGCGCAAGATGCGGAAAATAAGTTCCAAGCCTGCCGCCAACTGATCGAAACTGAACCGTTAATCTTGCAAACGTTGGCTTTGGAATGGAATGTCAGAATTGGACAAACATGGCAAGATGATCTAAAAAACGGAAAAATTACTCTTACTGATCATTGGAATGAAGGCGTACGGAATGTGTTTGGCGGACTGATGCAACCAGCCGATAACCAATTGCATTTTCTAAAGAAGGGTAAAGGCGATAATGCTTTACCCGACTATTCCCAAGAACAACTAACCAGGTTATTAAACGATTTAGAGTTTGTTCCTGGGTTTTACGATAATATCGACTTTACTCAACCAGCTGCGACTGCAGTGCTCACCCCTAGACAAGCTACACAATTGAAGCACGGCGGGTTACAGATTGGTTGATCATTAATGACGAATCTTAAAATCATCCAGTCTCTCTTCTGGTTTCTGCCAGAAAATCTCGACATCATCCACCCGAGAAACCGGCGAGCCTTTACTGATAATCTCAATCAGCTTTTCCACTGCCGACTCCTCACCCTGCAATAACGCTTCCACTCCGCCGGTTTTACCAAACACATCCTGACGCTCGAAGTTGTTTCGCACCCAGCCTTTGACTCCGGTGATTTTTGCCTGAATTTTGGTCCAGGCACGAAACCCTACCCCAATTACCTCGCCCTTAATATAAACGTGAGCTTGTGTAGACATAAAAAAAATTAAAAACTCAAATGTCAAATATTAAATCCACATTTCAAATCATAAATCACTATCTCGCCTTACTACTTACTACTTTCTACTTGCTGCTTACCTGCCTGCGGATCGATTTCTCTTGCCTTTTGTAGATATTCCGCCGCTTTACTTCGCAGCCCTTCTCTCTTATATAAAACTGATAAAGAGTAAAGAATGTCGCGGGAATTCGGATTTTGCTGTAATAACTGCTCCAATTTTTTGATGTGGTCTTGCCGCCGGCGCTCCTCGGCAAACACTTGATTCTCATACAGTTTAAATGTCTGGCGAATCTGGGGCAACAGACTGTAAAAATCACTCAAAGATTTTGCTTGTTTAAAAAAATACACCACCGAGTCGTTATCGCTGCTTGTGACTTTTGCGTAAAATGGAGTCAGCTGAGAAACAGCGGCTATATTATAAAACAGACCGACAGTGAGTAATGCCGCCGTAACAACAAAAAATACGTTTTGCAGATAATTTGGCCAGAGGCGGCGGATAGTGTGTTTTTTAGCTTGCATAGAGCTACTTCCTATAGTAGGATAATCAATATTATGACTGATCTTGCTGATTATAAAAAATTATACCTTAAATCGGCGCGTAAACACCTTAAGATATTATCCAAAAATATTGCACTTTTTCTAAAAAACCCTTCAAACCAGTCCGTGCTTGACCAAGCGCATCTCCATACCCATTCCCTAAAAAGCCAAAGTTTGGTAATGGGCTACCCAAAAACCGGCGCACTTTGCCGCAGCCTGGAAACTATTTTTTACAAAATTAAAGAAAGAAAGAAAATTCTAACAAACGCTAATATTAAATCAATCCAAATCTCGCTGCAGCAGTTAACAGAACTTATCCAATTAATCGAAAAAACTGGACAAGAGACAAGGGGAAAAGTAGTTAGTAGCTAGTAGTAAGTAGCTAACGATCACAGGGATTGATGATGGATGAATTAACTATTAACTAACTAACCATAAACTAATAACTATGATTCGTGATTCCTAATACGTGATTTAAGATTTGACATTTAACATTTGAGTTTTGATTTTTTAATATGCGCGTTCTTATCATTGACGACGACGATTTTTTTCAAAAATTCAGCTCTTCACAACTGAAAGACAGAGGGTTTGCGGTTGATGTGGCCAGTAATGGCGAAGAGGGCTTGGCCAAGGCCAAAGAAACTCATCCCGACGTGATTCTTCTTGACATCATTATGCCCAAAATGGATGGCTTTGAAGTCTTGACTAAACTATCCCAAAATGTCCCATTAAAATCCATTCCGGTCATTATTTTTTCTTCCTTAGGTCAAGAAAAAGATGTCACCAAAGCCAAGTCACTGGGCGCGGTAGACCACATGAATAAAAACTTTTTTGACCTGGATCTATTGACTAACAAAATCAATAGTGTTACAAAGAGATAATGACTATTCCCGAAGAAAAACTTAAAGAACTACTTCTTCAGATCGGACTTTTAGATGAAAAAGGTTACCTGGAACTCACTAAATACGCCACTAACGCCCACACCACCTTTGAAAAAGCACTGGTTGAAAAAAATATCATCTCCGAAGAAAACTTCGCCAAAATGATTGCTAATTATGTCAAAATTCCTTTTGTCTCTCTTTCTCATGTCTCCATTCCTCAGGACCTGGTGCATATAGTGCCAGAGAGAATGGCCCGCCATTTCCACGTCATTCCTTTTGAAAGAACTCCGGAAGGAATTAAACTGGCCATGACCAACCCGCAGGACACGCTTCTGCAGGCCCAGATAGCCAAAAAAACCGGCGCTAAAATAATCCCTTATCTGGCCACCGACAGTGAGGTCAGAAAAGCTTTACAGATATATAAAACCGATCTCCAAAAGACCTTCGACGAGCTGCTGCAGGGAAAAGGCGGAGTCATCAGTCCCGTGCTCTTAAACGATGCGCCAGTCACCAAACTAGTGGACATGTTGGTGGAATATGCTTACCGCGAACAGGTTTCCGATATCCATATCGAACCTGAGGAAGAGCGCTCCCTGGTGCGCTTTCGTATTGACGGTATTCTCCACGACGTGCTCCTTTTCCCTAAAAATTTACATGACCGAATCATCACCCGCATCAAAGTGCTCTCGCGCCTGCGGACTGACGAACATTTAGCATCCCAGGACGGAAAAATGCGCATCCAAATGGAGGAGGAAAACTTAGATATTCGCGTCTCGATTCTGCCGATTGTGGATGGAGAAAAAATAGTGTTGCGTTTGCTGGCTTCTCAATCGCGGCAATTCTCGCTGACTGACTTGGGGATGAATGAAACCGATCTGCAAAAAGTGACCAAGGCCTACGGCAAATCCTATGGCATGATTCTTTCTACCGGACCAACCGGTTCGGGAAAATCTACCTCTATTTATGCCATTCTTAAGATTCTCAACATTCGTGAAAAAAATATTACCACGATTGAAGACCCGGTCGAATACCGTATTAAAGGCGTCAACCAAATCCAAGTCAACCCCAAAACAAATCTGACGTTTGCCAGCGGCCTGCGCTCCATTTTGCGTCAAGACCCCAACATCGTGATGGTCGGCGAGATCCGCGATTCGGAAACCGCCGGTATCGCCGTCAACGCCGCCCTGACGGGCCATTTGGTACTTTCCACCTTGCACACCAACGACGCCGCTACCGCCCTCCCCCGACTGATTGATATGAAAGTTGAACCATTTCTAGTGGCCTCAACAATCAATGTCATCATCGCCCAAAGACTAGTAAGAAAAATCTGTGACCTTTGTAAAACCTCGGTTGACACTTCGTTTGAAGAAATTTCTAAAAATCTGCCACCGGAGATGGTAAAAAAACACTTTGGCGATAAAAAACAACTGCACATCTACCAAGGCGCCGGTTGTAAAGTCTGTCACGGCACCGGTTATAACGGCAGAATCGGCCTATTTGAAGTATTGGAGATCAATAGTGACCTGAAAAAATTGATTAATACCAAGGCTGATTCAGACACCATCTTAAAAAAAGCCCAGGAAGCGGGTATGGCTATTATGTTTGATGACGGCTTAGACAAAGTGGTTAAAGGTATCACTACCATTGAAGAAGTACTGCGGGTTACTAAAATCGAGTCCCTATGAATGCAAAAAATCTTTCGATCTCAAGTAATGAAAAGCTCACTCTTATTAGCAACTTTTCCACCATGCTGGCGGCCGGCATTTCCATACTGGAAGTCGTTGAGTCGCTTAAAGAAGACGCCAAAGGCAATCAAAAAAAACTACTCCAGTATCTTAAAGAAGACCTTTCGCAAGGTAAACATGTATATATCACATTCAGCCGATTTCCCAATGTTTTTGACAAAGTTATCGTCAACATAATCAAAGCCGCCGAAGAGGCGGGCACTTTAGACACGACTCTACGGGACTTAAAAGACAGTATTCGCAAAGATATTGAGTTTAACGATAAAGTCAAATCTGCCTTAATATATCCTTTTGTGATCATGCTGGTGTTTTTTTCGGTGATGATTCTGATGCTGACATTTGTCATCCCCCGAATGTCGGCGGTTTTTTTGCGTTTGCGTGTCCCTCTCCCCTTGCCAACCAGAATCTTGATTATCGTCTCCAACGCCTTGGTCCACAACACTGTCTTATTTATCGGTTCATTGGTGGCAGTGGCTGCCTTATTATTTCTAGTCTACAAAAAAAACCGCCTGCTTCTTTTGAACTTTTTATTTAGTCTCCCGATTATTTCGGACTTAATGCGCCTCATTGATCTGACACGATTCTCCCGTAGCATGTATCTGCTGTTAGCAGCTGGTCTGACTATTACCAATGCGCTTGATCTCACCCGGGAGATCGTCCTGAAAAAAGAGATAAAAAAGATCTTAAACCGTGCTTACGAAACTGTCATTTCCGGTAAAAGGATGTCTGATGCTTTCAGGGTGCATAAAAAAATTATTCCCAGTATTATGGTAAAAATTATTGAGGTCGGTGAAAAAAGCGGCTCTTTGGAAAAATCAATGCAGGAAGTGGCAGAGTATATGGATTACGCCGTCTCTAAAAAACTGAGCACTTTGTTGATCCTACTTGAACCGATAATGTTAGTTCTGGTCGGCATTTTAGTCGGCGGCATGATGCTGGCGATCATCGCCCCAATCTATAATATCATTGGACAAATCCAACGATGAAAAAAATAAAATTCAAATGACAAAGCGCCAATGATAAATCAAATCTAAATAACAAATTTTCAAATTTATTGCTTTTTTTAGTATTTGAATTTTGAATTTGAATTGTCATTTGAGTTTTGAATTTTTGTTTCTCCCTAAATACTGTAAACTGATAAATATATAAGCTATGATTACTTCTTTGACCAATCGTGTTAAGAAAGCGTCATTTACTATCGTGGAGTTACTGGTGGTGATGGGTATTACCGCCACCCTATTTAGTCTGACTACCATCCGTTTATTTACCGCCCAACATCAGGCAAACTTAAGCGCGGCTGTTTCCACTTTTATCTCCGATGCCAAGCGGCAGCAATTACAGGCGATCGCCGGCAATACCCAAGGCCAACCTGCGGCCCAGGACTACGGAATTTTTTTTGAAACCAACCGCTATACTCTTTTTCGCGGCTTAACCTACTTACCCGGCGATAGTTATAATTACGTGGTAAATCTGGACAATAATATCACGCTGACACCCATTCTTTTTCCTCAGGCACAAGCGGTATTTTCCAAAGGCAGTGGAGAGATTGCCGGCTATTCCCCAGAAGCTGATGTCATTACCTTCATTGACTCAGTGTCTGGAAAAAATACCACTGTTCGTTTTAACCGTTTAGGAGTAATCACCGATGTCAACTAATACGCAACTTACTAACACAGTTGGAGAAACGCTGATTGAACTGTTGATGATCATTGGCTTGACCGGGATTATTCTGCCGGCGCTTTTTTCGGGATTTGTCGCCACCAGGCAGGGAAAAGCCCAGCAACAACAACGGCAGGAAGCAACGATGATGTTAAAAGAAACAGCTGAGGCAGTACGAAGTGTAAGGGAAAATGGCTGGTCGACATTTGCCGTCAACGGCACCTATCATCCGGAGCTTTCGGGTAACACCTGGACTCTAGTCCCAGGGACAGAGGTTGTAAACGGTATAATGCGACAAGTTGACATCTCAGATGTATATAGAGACGTTAATAATATGATTGTCCCAGCCGGCGGCACAGTCGACCCTTCCACCAAAAAAATTGACATTGCTGTATCCTGGACAGAACCTTACGCTTTGTCCATAACATCAACTTTATATGTAACGCGTTTCCTTGACAATCTCGCTACTACTCAGACCACCGTCAGCGATTTTACCGGTACTCCGCCCAATATCAGCGCTTTAAATGGAATCACTATCACCAACAGTCAAGGCGGAGAAATCACTCTGGCCCATGGCAACAGCAACTGGTGTGATCCGCAAAACAACATTCTGGCTACCTTCACGCTGCCCAAACAAGGCAACGCCATTAATGCGGCGCCAGGTGCGGCTGTTGATGATCCGGGATCAGCCTATATCGGCATGGGTGACGGAATTCTTGGGCCAACATTTGTCAAATTAAATATTTCTTCTCCGTCTCCTCCTGATCCGCCGGTCATTAGCCAAGTAGGAACGCCATACACCAGCACCTACAAAACCAATGCGGTTTTTAGTGACGGTACCTATTATTATCTCGCCACTGATGGTGGTTCTTCCCAGGTGGTGATTCTCGATGCGACCTACACCAAAGTTGGCTGGATTGATGTAGTCAGTGGTACTCATGCTAATGGAGTATTTATAAAAGACAACGTTGCCTATGTGACAAGCGGTAATCAACTATACACTTATGATCTGTCCGTACCAATGAGTACCAATCCCAAACCACGGCTGACATCCGGTACTGAAGGACGATTGTGGGACACCGGCGCCACCGCCAAACAAGTAGTAGTTCAGGGAAATAAAGCTTATGTCACCATGTCCGGCTCCATCACTGGCCTTGAGACATTTACCGTTAGCAATGGCGGACGAGATCTGTTTTATTACGCAATTGGACAGATCAACTGGTGGCAGGATCCCAAAGGTCTAGCAGTCAACTCATCGGGGACCCGCGCTTACATTGCTTTCAGTGCCAACGGCGCCGTTAAAGGGGGTTTTTATATTATTGATATCTCAAAACGCGTCTGGTTTATTTTCTGGTGGCATCCCAATATTGCTACTTTCAATACGCAAAACATGAACCCGCAGGGGATGTCAGTTGCCACTGCCAATAAAGCGATTGTGGTTGGCAATAGCGGCGCTCTACAGTATCAGGTAGTGGACATCTCCAACGATAACCCCGTCTTATGCGGCGGTCTGAATATTCCTGAAGGAATCGGCGGCGTCTCGAGCATCATTCAACCGGACGGCCGGGTTTTTTCCTACATCATCTCCGGCGAAGCGCATGATCAGTTTAAAGTGATTGAAGGGGGATCAGGCGGTACGTATGCCAGCGACGGCACATTTGAGTCAATGTTTATTGATGCTGGCTATTCCACCAGCTTTAACCGATTCACAGCCAATATCACGCAACCAAGCCAAACCACTCTTAAAATGCAAATAGCAGTGGCAGCGCCTGTTTCCAACAGCTGTCAAAACGCCAGCTATCTCTATGTTGGTCCTGCTGGACAGACAGATCAATATTTTGTCCCCCAAAGCAGCGAAATAACCGGGATTATTCCCTATGGCACATTTCAGACCGATTACCAAAATCCCAACCGCTGTCTGAAATATAAACTATGGTTTCATACCGACGATGCTAACCAGACACCGGTTTTTAATGATGTCGGAATTAATTATTCACCCTAACATGAAACAACAAGGATTTACCTTAGTCGAGCTACTGATTTTTATGGCGATCTACTCTGTCCTGATTGTCATCTTAACGGGAATCTTTGTCTCCATTATTGATGTGAAACTACGATCAGAGGCCACCTCAGATGTGCAAACCGACGCCAACTATATTCTCGCCCGTCTGGATTATGATTTTTCTCAAGCCAGCGCTATCAGCCTCCCTGCCATTCTTGGGACGCCCGCTAACACTCTCCGACTGACAGTCAACGGAAATAATTACACCTATACCTTAAATCAAGGTAATCTAGAGCTCCAGACTAATATTGACACCAACTCACTCAACAGCTATAACACTACCGTATCCGATTTCAATGTTCTTCGCTTGGGTAATACCGGGGGGAAAAATGCTGTGAAAATCTCATTCACGCTCACTAGCACTATCGCTGATAACAACCAATTTGAAGTTAAAAATTTTTCGTCCACTTTAGGCATTCGATGAAAAAATATTCTCAAGGACAAGCGCTGGTTAGTCTTTTAGTTTTTTCAGTTATTGCCATGGCCATCATCTCCGCAGCCACGGTATTGATAGTTAATAGTATGTACGGCACAACCAGCCTGGAAAGAGGTAGTATCGCCAAACAGATTGCTGAAAGCGGTGCGGAAAACGCCATTCTACGGCTGCTTCGCGACCCCGGTTATACCGGTGAAACACTGCCAGTTGGTGATGGTACAGCTACGATCACCGTCTCCGGCGCTAATCCACGCGTTATTACCTCGCAAGGTCGATCGGGAGATTATTTACGCACTGTACAAATCACCGCTGATTATACTAATATATTAAATATCATCTCGTGGAAGGAGATTTATTAAAATATGCCAAATCAGAAAGCAGTTATATTTGCCGGTAATAACAGTCTCTTTTATTTTACCTCGGGACTGAAGCAACCCGTGTCCTTGCTTTTGCAGCCTGGCATCATTAAGGACTCAGAGATTGTTAATGAAGAAGAACTGTCAAGGCAGATTGCCCAGGTTATTCAACAATATAAAATTCCACCGGCCAGTGCTGTTGTGGTGGTTGATCCGACGCTGATGTTTACCAAAGAGCTTGCTGTCAATACTTTACCCGAACAACTGCAGAATGAAAAAGAGATATTTCTCGCTTATGCGCCTTTCCAAAATCCATTAAGTAAAATCATAAAAACTGCCAAATCCCAACTTTTGATTGCCACTAATGGCAATTTTTATCACTCAATCAAAAGAATACTGGAAGCGCAACAATTTGCTGTTTTGGGCATTGCCCCTCTGGCTATTCTTGGTATCGGCGTTGTACCTTCGGCACAAACAGGGATGCAAATCCTCAACAAATTTGACTGGGTGAGACAAAACGGCTTTATCATCGAAGAAGAAAAACCAACTTTCGCCGAGGAAACCGATGAATCTGAAGATAAACAATCGGAAAAAAACAAAACCATTATTGGGATTGTGATATTTCTTATCCTGCTTGGAATATTAGGATTTGTGCTCTGGCAACAGTTTAGCTCACCCGCCAGTAGCTCCTCTTCGACAGTTCCCACCCTCATGCCAAGACCCACGTCAAAAATCGCAGATGTCTCTCCAACTGCTATCCCGGTCTTATCTGCAAATGAGACCACCACCGCACCCGTCAACATTGATCTCTCCAAAATCAGTATTCAGATAATAAACGGCTCAGGAATTGCCGGACAGGCGGAAATGCTCAAGGGTAATATGCAAAAAATCGGCTTTCAGAATATCCAAACTGCAAACGCCGCCAAAATCAATTCAAGCAAAACATTAATCGTCTTTTCGTCTAGTTTACCAAGTCAAGTCCGAGAGCTGATCATTGCCGAAATTAAAAAAATTGATCCAAACGCTTCCACTAACGAATCAACTGAAACTCAGTCTGACGTTTTGATCACCACCGCATCTAATCCCACGCCTTAACTTTCGGAAAAATATATACGCAAATACTATGTATAACACTTCTTGTTTTTATAAAGTGTCTGCTATCTACCACGTTCAGATCAACTAATTGTTCGACTAATATCTTTTATCAACATATAGAAGTTAAAAACCAATATCTTGACAAGCGTCTTTATTTCCTTTATTCTAAATTAATACGTAATTATTAATTATTTTCGTAATAATCATATGCAAACCAAAAAAGGTTTCACTTTGATCGAACTGCTAGTTGTGATTGGCATCCTGGCAGTTCTTTTAACCATTACACTTGTTGCCATTAACCCGGCCAAGCAATTTGAGCAAAGCAACGATACTAAAAGAAGAAGCGATGTCAACACCATCCTCAACGCCGTCAATCAGTATATGGCCGACAATAAAGGCGTTGTCCCACCCCAAATTACCACCGTTGAACAGGAAATAAGTGATACCGCCGCCAATCTTTGCGCAGTCTTGGTGCCCACCTATATCGCGTCTTTGCCTGTTGATCCTAGCGTAGGCGATGGTGCAGCAATTGATGAAGCCGGCTGTGCAGGCACTTACGCAACCGGTTATACCATTATCAAATCCGCCACTAACGGTCGGATTACAGTAAGCGCATTATTATCGACCGAATCAATTGGTGTCTCCAGATAAACTGGTTTTTTACTTGTTAAAATCGACCCAGCCCGCCGAATCGGCGGGCTGGGTT
>Ga0209541_10001925_pt1 | contig 40282 bp, 45 predicted proteins | sample RifCSPlowO2_01_FD_184027 | JGI IMG/M metagenome (GOLD analysis project Ga0209541, IMG submission 184027) | Groundwater microbial communities from Rifle, Colorado - Rifle CSP2_plank lowO2_0.1 (SPAdes) (version 2) | ecosystem: Environmental > Aquatic > Deep subsurface > Groundwater | place...
TCTTGTCGTGCGTTGGGGTTGCCGCTTCTGGCTGAGTGTTCGAGTTCACAAGCTTCCTCGTAAGTTAAGCCAAGCTGTTCTTCCATCGTTGCGCTTGTGGGAGTGTAAAGAAAGAGTCTGGTGCCGAAACCTACAACGTTGCAGTTCATAACCGGAACATTATAGGCTCTGGCTTTTTGGTGAAGCAGAATTCTTGCGCTGATCGCAAAAAATTCTATTTCGTCAAAAATAAGGCTGCACCCTTTAACAAAATCATCTACGGTTGTTTCCGCAATGCCTTCGGGATACACAACTATCCGGGCGTCTGGCGTAATGCGACGAAGCTCTTTTGCTGTTTCAAGGGCCTTGCTTTTGCCGATAGTGTCATAGCGCGCTGCGAATTGGCGGTTGATATTTGAAATATCAAAATCTTCTTTATCCGAAATTCTTATTTCGCCGATTCCCGCACGAAGCAATACTGCACTTAGTAAGCCACCCATACCGCCATTGCCGGCAACAGCCATAACTGAATTGCGTAGCAGTTGTTGCTCTTCTGGCGTAAGCCATCCTATGTTGCGGTCAGTTCTTTCGGCATAATAATTTTCCGATACATTTTCCGGCTCGTACACGATCTTTTTCATGCGCTTTGTTCCTTTCCGTGGCTTTCATTATCGAATTTTTTTAATACCAGAATTGCATTCTGACCACCGAAACCAAAGCTATGGTTAACGGCTATATCAATTTTTTTCTTTACCGCAACATTTGGCGTGTAATTCAGATCGCATTCCGGATCGGGTATTTCGTAGTTGATAGTCGGAGGAATAATTCCTTCTCGTATAGCTTGTATGCAGAAGATTGTTTCCAAAGCGCCTGTAGTCCCGCCAAAATGTCCGGTTATAGATTTAGTAGAACTGATCGGAATTTTATATGCATATTCTGCATATGCCTCTTTGATGGTTTTGGTTTCGTTTATGTCGCCAACAATAGTTGAGGTGCCGTGCGCATTAATGTAATCAACATCAGCCGTAGAAATTCCTGCATCATGCAGAGCGATTTTTATTGAACGAACCTGTCCCCAGTTTTTGATGTCATCGCTTTCCGGTTGGGTAAACCCTCCACCGTCTGAAGTAACACCCCAGCCTATAAGTTCGCCATAGATATTTGCGCCTCGCGCCAGTGCGTGTTCAAGTTCTTCAAGCACCAATATCGCAGAACCTTCGGCCATTACAAAGCCATCTCGTTCTTTATCAAAAGGCCTGCTTGCTTTTGAAGGATCATTGTTGCGTGCGCTTGTGACGCCAAGCAATCCAAAGAGCCAAGTGCTCAAAGGGTCAACTAAAGCATCAGCGCCGCCGGCTACGATTATTTTCTGGTATCCGTGTCGTATCCACGTTGCGCCCAGAATAATATTCATGTTTGATGTTGAACACGCGGCGACATCGCAAGTAATAATGCCTTTTGTGCCGAAAAGTACACTTACCGTGAAAGCTGCGGAGTCGGGAAGTATAGTTATTGCAGAAGTTCGATATTTACGGGACGTGTGTCTCATTTTTTCAGCTACAGCGGTTTTATCTGCTGTGTTGATATCGTGATCAAAACCGAAACTGTTCGCAGCTTCAGTGATCTTACCGGGCGTTCCTATTGATGTTCCGACACTGATGCCGGTTTCTTCAGCATATGTTTCAAAAAGACGTCCGGTGCTATCCAAGAGCCGGGCGTCAGAGAGGGCTTCTTTTGCGGCAAGAGCTGCAAAATCCACAAAACGATCTCCGAAGCGCAAGTTTTTAAGTTGCGATGGAGAAAAGTTTTCTGAAAGCAATGGTTTGTACTCATCAATATATGATGCTATCTGCGTTCGGCAATCACGTATATCGAATTGTTCAATACGTCGTACGTTTGGCCGTCCGGAAACTACGGATTCCCATGTATGTGGCATATCCTGACCCAAGGGAGTAAACGCTCCCATTCCGGTAATTACTACACGTTTGTGTTCCATTGCAGCCGCCATTTCTAGAATAACTTAGAAAGACAAGTCATTGCGCCATCAACTTTTTCAAATTCGGACAGATCAATTTCAAGCACATCAAAACCTAGATCTCGCAGTAATTTTTTAGTTTTTACGCGTCCTTTATGGATAAGTATTGCGTTTTTGGATGAAATGCAATTTGCGCCGAAACGTTCATTGCTTGGCGTTACTATAAGCCGTGAAGAAGAATCGCGGAAGTGATCTGCAATTTCTTCGGATACGGTAATAGTATCGGATGAGGGATGATATGTTGCCTCGCCTTTAAGATGCAGATAACTTTCGGGTATCTTAAAAATAGTTGTCGGATATCCAAATAAATTTCTCGCTATTTCTGCAAGTTGGTTTGCGCCTTCGATATTTGTACGTTTAGAAAGCCCGACATAAAGATGTTGTTTGGCAATCAAGACATCGCCGCCTTCAATGAAACCGGGAGCTGTTATCGAGGATACTTTATCGAAAAATGGAAGTAATATTGTTTTGATCCGTTCTTCTTCTCCGATGCGTTCTTTACGGCGTAGTCGGGTAATGATCAAAGTGTCTTCTATAATAACTGCGGGGTCTTCTACAAATACGCTATCCGGATATCTGGTATCTGAGGGCAATGTAAGCAGTGAAAAACCAAAACGGCTTAACTGTTTACAATAATTCGCATGTTGTCGCGTGGCTGACACTGAATCTACAACACCCAGATCTTTCATCCGCAATGCGCGGTTAAGATTTTGTGAGGGGAAACATATAAGGGCCCAAGTTAGGGTTTTTTGCATTCCTAACCTCCTTTCTTTTCAAAGAGCCCAATTTATTCTATCCCAAGGAGATAAAGATAGTCTCAAGAAGAGATAAAGATAAGATAAAGACAAAAACCGCCCCAGAAAGTTTTATGGAGCGGTTTTAATTATAAATTCTATGGTTTTACGCGTTAATTTTATATCCTCGTCCTACTACTGTATGAATAAGTTTTCTTGTGCCCTCCGCATCTATTTTTTTACGCAAGTTAGACACATGGGATTCAATTGTATTTGTGAAGGGGTCTACTTCCATATCCCATACATGTTCAAGTATCATTCCGCGTGACAACACTACGCCACGGTTTCTAACCAAATATTCAAGTAAAGCAAATTCTTTTTGTGTGAGATGTATTTCTTTTTGTCCGCGTCTTGCGTTGTTTTTCTTGAGATCAACTACCAAGTCCTCTATAGTTAAAACTTCGTCATTGAGTTGTTTCGGCCGACGTAAAAGGGCCCTTACTCTTGCCACCAGTTCTTCAAAAGAAAAGGGTTTGCTTAAGTAGTCATCTGCTCCGCTATTTAAGAGTTCAATTTTGGTGTTTGTATCGGCCTTTACCGAAAGCATTAGTATGGGCGTGATTTTACCTTGGCGTCTCAATTCTTTGCAGATCTCAAGACCGTTTTTGCCCGGTAGCATATTATCTAAAATTATAAGGTCATAATCGTTAGAAGAAGCTAAAGAAAGACCTTTCTCCCCATTATCCGTGGCATCCACGATAAAAAGCTCGGCCTCGAGACCGGCTTTTATAAATCGGCGTATTTTTATGTCGTCTTCAACAAGCAGTATGCGCATAGGTTTTTTGGATATTTTCACTATATATTAGCTTAAATGTAAAGTAAACATATTTTATCTTTTCTTAAGACTTTCTTTATCTCTTCTTGAGACTATCTTTATCTCTTTTATATATAATTTATAAATGAAATTCATCGATACTATCTTCCATTTATTTTCCAAAAGCGATCTTAAAAGGAGAGTATTTTTTGCTTTTGTGGATTATGGTAACGTCAATTACTGGTATGAAAATGATGAACGTGATGTAGATGGAAATATTTTAAATACGAGACAAAAATTGATTATTGATATTGAAAAATTAGCAAATTTTGTAGCTTTATTCTCTGAACAGAAAAGATTCTATTACGGATGGAATCCCAGAAGGAAAAAGAATTGGCATATAGCTATAAAAGCTGAAAAGTGCGGATTTATCAAAATAACAAAACCGATGCAGTTTATTAAGCATTATTTATCCACTGGCGAAAGTCCAAAAGGAGGATTTAATAATTCTGAAATTAAAACGGATGCAAATGGAGAATATATAGAAATACCAAAAAGTAATTTTGATGTTGAAATAAGCGTTGATGCAATACGGCTTATGGAAAAATATGATACATTCTGTCTTTTTTCTGGAGATAGTGATTTTGCTTATTTAGCAGCTTTTTTAAAGAAAAATAAAAAGAAATTTATTGTTGTTGCTTCCGGACAAGTTTTTCATACTCTTAAAGAATTTGCTGACTTATATATTAATGCTCAACAGATTAAAGTCGATATTGTTTCTATAAAAGAAACCTCGCCCCATGAGGGGCGAGGTTTGGATATCGGATCCGCCTCGGGCGGACAAGGTAGTCAATGACTACATAAATAATGTAACAAGTTATGTAGTAAAAAGCAAGTTATCCACAAATCGAATTAAGTTAGAATCGCATTTATAAACGGTTTTTTTGTTTGATTTTGTTGATATCGATTAGGATTTTAGCGCTTGAACACAAACTCAGGTTAAAATCTAACTAGAGGCCCCTTAGCTATAATATTAGGCGTTTCTTTAATTTGACTCTTAAGTTTTATGGGTGTATGACTTATGTGTTATAATATATATGATGAAAGTAGTGCAAACATTTCAAACTGAGATTCCCGTAACTTTCTATAAAGAAGAGTCTTTTTTCGTTGCTTATTCACCGGCGCTTGATTTAGCTGCCCAAGGTATAGATATGGAAGAAGCGCAAAAAAATTTCACAGAAGTAGTCGCTATATTTTTTGAAGAAACCGCAAGCAGAGGAACTTTGGAAGATGCATTATTGAGTTTAGGTTGGATGAAGAAACAACATACATTCGAACCGCCTAAAGTAGTGGAAACGCAAAATCAGAAAATCGATATTCCTATATTCGCTTAGCTATATTTGAGATGGCTAAGTTCGGACCATTAAAAAAGAAAAAATTTATCAAATTCCTCAGTAAAGTGGGGTGTTTTTTTGTAAGAAATGGCGGTAATCATGACGTATATTGGCGAGATGGAATTAACCGACCCGTCACGGTTCCGCGACATGATATGGTTTCAGCGCGGGTGATAAGATCAAACTTAAGTACTTTGGGTATATCTTTGGATGAATATCTTAAAATTATGGATGAATTATAGAAGTAAAACACGCCAAGCAATGTATTCATTAAAAACCTATTTTAAGACGGTTTTTTGTTTGATTTTGTTGATATCGAGTTGGGTTTGAGCGTGGTATTATAAGGATTATGGAAAGATTTTTCCAAAATTATAGTCAATCAGTTGCTTCTAAGTTTGCGCATTTAGAAACGAGTGAAATGGGTTATCGTACCGATTTCGAAATTCTTCTAAAAGGAATTTTTGAGTCGATAAATGTAAGACGTATTGATCATGATGCTCGCGCAAAGCAAGGCAATAAACCGGATTTTGTTGTTCTAAAAGGCGACATTCCAATTCTTTATATTGAAGCAAAAGATATTGGCGTTTCTCTAGACAAAATTGAGAAGTCCGAACAGATGACGCGTTATTTTGGTTATTCAAATTTAGTACTTACTGATTATCTCGAATTTCGTTTTTATCGAAATGGTTTAGCGTATGGAGAACCAATAAAAATCGGCGAGTATAATCTAAAAGAGAGAACTCTAATATCCATTCCTGAAAATTACGACTTACTTGCGAAAACACTTCTTGATTTTGCGCAATCTCATAAGGAGCCGATAAAAACCGGTGCTCATCTTGCAAAAATAATGGGCGGAAAGGCACAGCGAATTAGGGACAACGTTAATCTATTTCTTGGTACTGATTCGGATCAAAACAAAGAATTGATACGAGTATACGAAGCAATCAAGCAAATGCTTGTGCACGATCTTTCGTTTGAAACATTTGCTGATATGTACGCGCAGACCCTTGTTTACGGGTTGTTTGCTGCCCGATATTACGACGATTCATCTGATACTTTTTCTCGTCAAGAAGCTCGTGATCTTGTTCCTGCTTCAAATCCTTTTTTGCAACACTTTTTTGACCATATTGCAGGACCAAATTTTGATAAACGTTTGAGCTATATCGTTGATGAGTTGTGCGAAGTTTTTCAGCACGCCAATACAAAGAAACTTGTAGAGGAATATATGGACGACGCCGATCCCATCATTCATTTCTATGAAGATTTTCTAAAAGAATACGATCCAGATTTACGCAAACGAATGGGAGCATATTATACCCCGCTTCCAATTGTGAATTTTATCGTTCGTTCGGTTGATCACATTCTGAAGAAAGATTTTGGCCTTGCCCAGGGACTTGCCGATACTGCCAAGCTTCCATACGGAAAGCACAAGGTACAGATACTTGATCCTGCCGTCGGTACAGGCACATTCATCAGCGCGACCATCCGCGTTATCTATGAGCATTTACTAAAACAAAAACAGGAGGGACGCTGGCCTGCGTATGTTCATAACGATTTACTTCCTCGATTGCACGGCTTTGAGCTGATGATGGCGCCCTACACTATCGCGCATCTCAAACTAAGTCTGGCATTTAAGCAAACAGGGTTTTGGAAATTTCATCGTCGCCTCGGTATTTATCTCACCAATTCGCTTGAACAGGCCGAAACACAACCGAATCTTCTCTCTTTTGGCCTAGCTGAAAGTATTGCCGAAGAAGCAAAAGAGGCCACGGTGGTGAAAAATACCACGCCAATAATGGTGGTACTCGGTAATCCGCCCTACAGCGTCAGCTCGTCAAACAAGGGAGAATGGATACAAAATTTAATTGAAGTTTATAAAACCGGTTTAAATGAAAAAAGCTACAATGCTCTTTCGGATGATTACGTTAAGTTTCTTCGCTTCGCGGAACATTTCATTGAGAAAAATAAGACTGGTGTAGTGGCGATGATTACCAACAACTCATTCATTGATGGTATTACGCACCGTCAGATGAGAAAACATCTACTCGAAACATTTGACGAGATTTACATCCTTGATCTTCACGGCAACAGCAAGAAAAAAGAAAAAGCTCCCGATAGCGGAAAAGACGAGAATGTTTTTGATATCCAGCAGGGAGTATCAATAAACATATTTGTCAGAAAAAATGAAAACAAAACGGAACTCGGGGCTGTTTATCATTCGGAAATTTTTGGAAAACAGGAATTTAAGTTTGAAACGCTCAACAAGTCGAATATCGAGAAAGTGAAATGGACAAAGCTTGAATATACTGAGCCATACTTCTTTTTCGTGCCTAAAGATTTTGGATTGGACGGGGAATATAGTAAAGGATTTAAGATTGACGAAATGTTCAATGTTAAAGCGGCAGGAATTAAAACTCATCACGATGATGTCGTTATTGCTTATTCTGATGATGAGCTTAGGAAACAAGTTTTAAATTATTTTAAAAAGCCAGATTATCTTTTTGACGCCGAGAAAATTAAACGGATTTGCTATCGTCCATTTGATCAAAGATATATCTACTACGATACAGAAATAGTTGTGAGACACAGAAAAGAGCAAATCAAACACTCATTTCAGCCAAACACGGCCCTTCTTTCAGGAAGGCAGTCTAAATCAGAACAAGTCAACCACTTTTTTATTACAAACTTATTGTCCGAAATGAAAACGGCTGAGAGTACCACTGGCTCTTACCACTTTCCTCTCTGGATTTACGACAAGGGAACAATGGGCGCATCAGGAACCATCAAGTTTGATAGACAAGCAAACTTTCAGCTATCAATCGCCAGAAAAATAGCAGAGTGTGTGGAGATGGATTATTATCCTGTCACAGAATATGAAACTATCGCTCCCAACAAACGGCTCATCCCTAAAGATATTTTTGACTACATCTATGCCGTTTTACACTCGCCGAGCTACCGCGAGAAGTATAAAGAATTTTTAAAAATTGATTTTCCACGCGTGCCGTATCCTAAAGATAGGAAAGAATTTGAAGGGTTGGTTGCGTTCGGTCGTGAATTGCGGGAGATCCATCTACTCGAGTCGCCAAAAGTAAGCGAGTTTATTACGACTTATCCCGTTTCTGGTTCCGATGCTGTTGAGAAAATTTCCTACACTTCGACAGGCTCAGCACAGGCAAAAACAGGCAAGGTGTTTATAAACGCCGAGCAGTACTTCGGCAATGTCCCGGAAGTAGCATGGAATTTTTACATCGGCGGCTACCAACCTGCTCAAAAATGGCTCAAAGATCGCAAAGGGCGAATCTTAACGAACGAAGATATAGAACACTATCAAAAAATCGTTGTAGCGTTAGTTGAAACTGATAGGATTATGAAAGAAATTGATAAAATAATTGAAGCATGAATATAAAAACAGCTGAATTTGTAAGCCCAAAACATCCTGATAAGATTTGCGATTTTGTTGCAGATTCTCTTTTAGACGCTTTTTTGCAAGGCGACTCAAATAGCCGCGTTGCGCTTGAAGTAATGGGCGGACACAACCTAATGGTCATAAATGGCGAAGTCACCTCAACCGTTCCCATACAACATTCCAACATTCTTGAGAATGTTGGAATGTCAGCGCCCGTGTTGAATATCGAGCAGATCGTAAAAGGTATCGTTAATCCAGATTTTAAAGTTATTTCAAATATTGTTAAGCAAAGTTCGGAAATTGCTCGCGGTGTGGACTCAGGCGGAGCAGGCGACCAAGGCATAATGGTCGGCTATGCATGCAGTGAAACCGAAACCTTAATGCCGAAAGAATATGAGCTTGCGCGCAATTTATGCCGTAAGATATACGAAGTTTATCCAAATGACGGCAAAACACAGGTAACTCTTGAAGACGGAAAAGTTACAACGATTGTGGCAAGTTTTCAAAATGTCACGCATGACAAATTGCTGGGACTAACAAAAAGTATTTTATCTGCGGAAGAATATTTAATAAATCCTGCGGGGGATTGGCAGATGGGCGGTTTTGATTCAGATACCGGTTTATCCGGAAGGAAAATAGTTATAGACGCATACGGCCCGCGTGTTCCCGTAGGCGGCGGCTCTTTTTCCGGAAAAGATTATACAAAAATGGACAGAAGCGGCGCGTATATGGCGCGCAAAATTGCCGTAGATTATTTAAAGAAGCATAACGCTAAGGAAGTTTTGGTTCGCTTGGCATACGCAATCGGTAAACCGTTGCCGGTTATGGCAGTTGCAATAATTGACGGCAAAGAAGAACAGATTTCTGGCTACGATCTTTCACCTAAAGGTATTCGTGAATTTTTGCAGTTGGACAAAGTATCTTTTGCCGAAATCTCTCAGTGGGGCCATTTCGGCAACAATTTCTCTTGGGACAAATAACAATATATAAATTTTTATTATTATAATATTACAACATTTTTGAGAATATAAGAATGTTGTTCCGGATTTTTTGTTAAGAAAAAGGCGCATGCTTGTTGCATGCGCCTGTTTTGTCACGGAAGCGACATGTCGAATAAAGACGGTTATTTTTTACGAGAATATTTAAGAATCAAGCCACAGGAGAAAGATCTTGCCTAGAAATTTGCAGGCCAAAAGCAGGAGTATAACGAAGACAGGAAGCAACAGCTTAAACAGCAGGAGCCCGATTATAAGACACAAAAAGACAGAAAGAACAATTGACAGAACTATCACTATAAATGCGGCGCCGTAGAAAATTTCTGTAAGCAGTTGCTTCACTTTGAGCCTCTTTTTCAACGTACATATTTATCTATATGTTTTATATATAGCCAACTGCGCCGTGTCAAATAAAAAACGACAGAGTCGTTTTCTTTGCAAAAAGCTAATAAAAAGGTATCTTTAAAGCTATGGCAAAAGCAGAAAGCATTGTTTCTTTTGATCAGGTATCTTTTGAATATAGTCCGACCCGCCCCATTTTAGATGAGGTGGATTTTTCTATTCGTCAAGGAAGAAAAATAACACTTATGGGACAAAATGGCGCGGGTAAAAGCACTATATTTGCGCTTATTGCCGGCTTACTTAAGGCGGATATGGGCAAGGTTAATATAGGGCACGGTTTAACGATTGCTATGGCCAGGCAGGTTATTTTGCGCGAAGAATTTGAGCTTACGGTAAGAGATTTTTTCCAGAGATGCTTTGCGCAAAAAGTATATAATATCGACCCCAAAATAGATGAGGTGCTTGAAGTGGTTAATTTGCACGCGTCGCATGACAAACTTATAAAAACTTTTTCCGGCGGCCAACAAGCGCGGCTATTGCTTGCTTCCGCACTTATTCAAAATCCTGATCTGCTTTTGCTGGATGAGCCGACAAATAATCTGGATAAAGCAGGAATTGCGCATTTGAGACAATTTTTGGTTGATTATAAGAAAACTGTAATTGTTATTTCCCACGACGCTGAATTTTTGAACGCGTTCACCGACGGCGTGCTTTATCTTGATGTCCACACGCGCAAAGTGGAACAATATACCGGCAACTATTTTGACGTTTCCGAGCAGATTTTAGCTCGTATTGAACGGGAAAACAGGAAGAATGCCCAGTTGGCTAAGAAAATAATCGAGAACAAAGAAAAAGCGAATTATTTTGCTGATAAGGGCGGACGCATGCGTCTTCTTGCCAAACGCATGCGGGATAAAGCAGAGGAAATGGAAGAAGAAAAAGTAGATGTACGCAAAGAAGACAAAGCCATCCGTCCGTTTACTATTCCGCGTCAAGAAGGCCTCCAAGGCGAAATTGTAACTATTACTTCTTTCACCGCAATGAATAAGAAGCATAAGCCGGTTACGAAAGAGGCCAATGTTTTATTGAGGAAAGGCGACCATTTATTGCTTAAAGGTCCAAATGGCATAGGTAAAAGCACGTTGTTGGAATCCATTGTCAGGCGAAGTTCAAAAGGAATAACCGTGGGCAAAGACGTTAAGATAGGTTATTACCGGCAGGATTTTTCAACTCTTAATTTTGACGATACGGTTTACCAATCTTTAATTTCAGTTACTCCCGATAAAGATGAAGAATATATGCGCAGTGTTGCCGCGGGTTTTCTTATTAATTCCGAAGTTATCCGTACTAAAATAGGGAATTTATCCGAAGGCCAAAAAGGACTGGTGGCATTTGCGCATCTTATATTTGAAAAGCCCGGACTTTTGATATTGGATGAGCCGACCAACCATATGAATTTTCGTCATATTCCGATCATTGCCGAAGCCCTTAACAAGTATGAAGGCGCAATGATATTGGTTTCGCACGTGCCTGAATTTGTTGAGAAGATACGCATTGATAGAGTCATTGATCTTGAGGAATAATGTTGTGATAAATTGTTAAAATAAAATGCCTCGCTTAGCGGGGCATTTTGCTTGCAAAAATTTAGAAATATGGTATTAAATAAGGAAACCGTTATTTGAAAAAGGAGTTAGCTTTGGATATCCAGCGCAAGGTCCTTTCGAATGGACTTCGTACATTTGCTGTGACTCAGAAAGGCATTTTAAGTTCCCATGTAGTCCTTGGTTTGCGTGCTGGTGCTCGTCGTGAAAACGCAGAGACAAACGGCATAGCGCATTTCCTTGAGCATATGTTTTTCCGTGGCGGTATCCGTTATCCCACGCAAGAGATCATATCAAGAGCGATCGAAGGCGTTGGAGGGAATTTTAACGCTTTCACCGGTTACGATAAAGTATATTTTGTAATCGGCATACCGGTAAATAAATTTGAAGTTGCGATGGATGTTTTGAGTGATATGTTGTTTAATGCGCAATTGCGTACAGAAGACATTGATGCTGAACGCGGAGCTGTTTTACAGGAATTGGCAAGACGTGCCGATGATCCTTCAAGCATCGCTTGGGAAGAATTGCATAAATTAATGTATGGCGACACATCTCTTGGCCGCCCGATCGTAGGACCGCGTGAAAATCTGGAAAGGTTTTCCCGTCCGGATTTCGTGCGTTTTCGTCAAGAAATGTATAATGCGCGGGAAGCAGTTCTTGCCTTCAGCGGCGACCTAAATGTTAAGTCTGCATATTCGCTTGCGGAAAAATATTTTTCCGGTTTGCCGCGCACAAGTTCTTATTATGGTTTTCCCGATGAGCCGATTTCTTCATCAGCCAATCCGGAAATTGTTATTAAGCAGAAAGATTTTGCGCAAGCTATCATTACGCTTGGCGTTTCAGCTCCTGCCTTTCACTCAAATGACCGGGCTAGCGCAATTGTTCTTGACGGCATTTTGGGTAGCGGAATGAGCTCGCGTCTGTTTCAGAATGTCAGAACCCTCAAGGGTCTTGCTTACAGCGTTACTTCAGATTACGGAAACGGCCATGACTTTGGAGCTTTTGTATGTAGCGCAGGAGTTTCTCCGACAAAGACCGAAGAAGCTATACAGGCGATTGCTTTAGAGATCCGAAGACTCATGGATGAGCCGCCTTCTGCCAATGAACTGCAATGCGCAAAAAGTTTCCGTGCAGGAAATTTAGCGATGTCTTCAGACAACGTGTCTACAATTTTAGGCTGGTTAGTGGGTTCAGAGCTTTCCTACGGGAAAGCTGTAACACCGACTGATGCTATACACGATGCTGATAATGTATCGCGAAAAGATGTAACGCGCATTGCGCAGAAGTTGTTTCTTCCGGGCGGATGGAAGGTTTCAATTGTCGGCCCCTATGGCGGCAGTGTTGAGACGATACAAGATATTCTCCATACAACTCTTATTGCATAAAGTATTTAGCCGCATGAATTATCATGCGGTTTTTAATATTTTATAAAATATTAAAATAAAGACCGTTGAATTTTCCAGCGGTAATTTGTATACTTATCAGCGTATATAGCGGCTTTCTTCAAGGCGTATGGCGGTAATTTCTCCTTTTGCGCATAGCACCCCATCTGCAAATAGTTCGCAATGTATTATCGCTTTTTTCCTAAGTTTGTTTATAACGCGCGCGCATAAAACAATTTTTGCATCCAATGGGGTCGGACGCATAAGTCTTATTTCATTAAAGGTTCCGGTTACATATCCAGGCATAGGTTCAGTGCCGAAGGAACGGTTTTCATCTCGATAATCATAGGCAATCGCTGTCCAAATAGAATGGCAATCAATAAGTGTGGCAATGATGCCGCCTTGAAGTACATTTGGCATACCCGAGGAATGAGTTATTTTAGGTTTCCAGGAACAGATAACATTTAAGCCGTCTTCTGTCCAAAAACTTTTTATTTTAAGTCCGGAACGGTTGTTTGGACCGCACCCGAAACATGTCATGCGAGGAAAGTAGTCTTGGAAAGCCCTTGGCTTTGTCATCGCCGTTCCTTTCAAAAAGCTGTTACCTTGATTCTCGCTAATTGATATAATGTGTCAAGAGAACAGTTCGCAATGCTTAAGGGAATATTCTATATGAAAAATGGTTGGGAACTTAACAAAAACATAAGAAGCGCTAAAATATAAATATAGGAATATAGATTATTTTTAAATATGATCGAGATAATTATAGATAATAAGACAATTACGCCATATGGATGGACGTTTAAGGTAACTGTCTATGATGATATCGGCGAGACCAAGCATTCAGTTACTGTGGCGGAAGATTATTATAAGAAACTCACGCAGGGAAAAATAACTCCTGAAGAATTAATAAAAAATTCTTTTGAATATTTACTTTCGCGCGAACCCAAAGAATCTATTTTTGGTCAATTTGTCCTTCCGACCCTGCACCAATATTTTCCAGATTACGAAACTAGTATGCGGTTTAAAAGCGCCGATTAAAATATCTGCGGAAACCTATTCGGATTAGTATTGACGTTTAGGTTGTCGTGTGTTATTCTTCTCAAGTTGCGTACTAACGTATCGTAGCACCGTGTACCAAAAGTATACGGTAAGCAAAGAAGTTTGTTTTAAAAAGTGTGTCGAGTTTAAAAATACTTACATTTGCATTTTATTCAAGTTAAAAATAGTTTAAACCATGAACGGTACAATCAAAAAACTTACTGACAAAGGTTTCGGCTTCATCACTGTAGAAGGGCAGGAAAAAGATGTTTTTTTCCACAGCAATTCTTTGGTAGGAGTTCAATACAACGAACTTCGCGAAGGGGACGCTGTAACTTTTGAAATTGAGAATTCTCCAAAAGGTCCGAACGCTGTAAACGTACAGCGCTCCTAATCTTTTTTAGTCCAAAAGCCCCCCTATAAGGGGGGTTTTTATTTTGGGCAAGAAATGTTCTTGTCTATTTGCGAAAATCTTAAATTGGGGAATAATATTATTGTGAAACAAATACTTACTTTATGCATAATTCATGACGGCGACCGCGTGCTTTTGGGGATGAAAAAGCGGGGTTTTGGTGCGGGACGATGGAATGGCTTTGGCGGAAAACTTGGACAAGGCGAAAGCGTTGAAAGCGCGGCTTTGCGTGAACTTCAGGAAGAGTGCGGTATATCAGCAAACGGGTTAGATAAACGCGGCACAATAACATTTCATTCGCAAGAAGAGCCGGATGTATTGCAGGAAGTGCATATTTTCAGTTCTGAAAAATTTGAAGGTGAACCCCTGGAAACAGAAGAGATGAGACCGCAATGGTTCGACAAAAATAATATTCCGTATGATACGATGTGGCCAGATGACCGCTATTGGATGCCTCTGCTTTTGGCCGGTAAGAATTTTGAAGGAGAGTTTAATTTTAAAGATAATAATACAATTCTTAATTATTCCATTAAAGAAATATAATTTTTATGTCTACAGCAATAGCATATATTTTAAGTCTTGTATTGATAGGCGTTTCTTTTATCGCAAGTATCTATGTATATCCTATGCTGCCTTCGGAAATAGCCGTTCATTGGAACGGCGCCGGACAAGTTGATGGTTACGGAAATAAATTTATCGGGTTGTTTTTATTTCCGGCAATAGCCACGATAGTATTTTTGTTTTTGGTTATAGTGCCATATATTGACCCATTCCGTGAAAATTTTAAAAAATTCCGTAAAGAATACAACTTATCTATTGTCTTGATGGTGTTTACTTTTATGTTTTTTAACGCATTATCTTTAGCCTGGAATTTGGGTATACGTTTTAATTTTGCGCGCGCAGCCGCACCTATGCTCGGGATGATGTTCTTTATAATGGGCACAATATTGCCCCGCACAAAACGCAATTGGTTCTTTGGCATACGTACGCCTTGGACAATATCCTCAGACATGGTTTGGGAGAAAACCCATAAAATAGGCGGATTGATATTTAAGGTCTCCGGTATCATCGCAATGTTTGGAATATTGGTTCCCGCGGATTTTGCTTTTGTTGTCGCGATCGTTCCGTTAGCGGTATCTTTGGTATGGTTAATAATTTATTCATATATTCTTTTTCGGAAAGAAAGATTTTTGCAATAAGAAAACCCCGCACAAAAAGTGCGGGGATTTTTAATATTGCGCGCGATAATTTTTTCTATGGTTTCAAGGCAATGGTCATAAAACCTTTGACTGCAGCTTCTTCAAGTCCTTGGGTCATTGCGGTGAAACGTTTGAAAATGCGTCCTATTTCATCTTTTGAGTCTTCAGGTAAACGTACGGAAAAGTCACCCTTTGCCACGTTATCCATAGCCTTCAAAAGTTTAAGGGTCGGTCTAAATGTCCACCAGATACTTACTAGGGTTCCGATCACAACAAAGAAAAAGAAAAACAGGATCGTGATAATGGCATAAGCATGGATCAGGAGTATCCCACGGATCGTATCTGCAAGTTGTTGCGAATATTCAAGCGGTAAAGCCGCGATGCTTTTTTGCATGATCCTTTCGTAGCTAATGGTCAAAATTAATATCATTATTGTTACCGGCACAATGAACAGGAAGTAGCGTACCAGAAAGGTTTTGGTAAAAACTGATAATATTGGTTTAGGAATGCTCATATTTTATAAAAATAATAAATGGATATTCATTTATATATAGATTAACACATAATGAATATATGAAAAAACCGTCCTTGTAAGGACGGTTTCATTAAATCTATGTTCTATAGGAGAATTTTTCTTCAAGCCATTCAATAACTTCATTACAACTTCGTTCACGCCAGGCAATATTGGAGCGAATTTTTTCAAGACACTGCTTAACAGCGCGGTCGGCTCCGGACACGTCGTGTGTTGCAAAGAATTGTTCAACATCTTCAAGCTGTTCCTGCGTAGAGAATCCCGCAGGCAAAGCTATCAGACCATTCATAAAGCCAAGGCCGCCGTGGCCATAAAGTTTCAGGAAAACATCCCAGTTATTTTTTACGAATTCCCACGTTAAGGTATGGGTCTTTTTATTCGAATACCAAACCATGCGCAGTTTATCCTGCGGGCGAACTTTTTCACTAAGCGCCAAATCAAGGGCCCGAGCATGAATTACGGTGTCATTGAATGAGCCCAAAACTTTCAGAGTTCTGACGCTTTCTTCAGGCGAAGTTGCGTTCTCGTAAAGCTTGATGAACTTTTCGAATTCTTCATTGCCGCCATGTTTTGCAACCAGTAAGAAAACAGCATTTCGGATATCCGGGTCTAATTCTCCGCCGTTAACATAAGAGCTGAAATGTCGTCTGGCTTCATCGATTGTATCTTGGTCTCCCCAGTTGCCCATGTTAGTAATTGCAAGCGAACGCAGGAAAATATCCGTAAAGGATTCACCCGGGATCTTATCCCAACCAAGGCGTTCTGCTATTGGTTTGAAAAAATCTCTCGCAAACGATTTAAATTGCAAGTAAGAGCCTGTGTCAGCAGAGATAAGTTTGCCGGAAAGATTTAAGCTGCGTTCGATTTCACGCCAAACGTTATAGTTGTCTTCGCTTTTGTAAGCTTCAAGAAGCTCAAGAGCACTTCTTGTTTTTATAAAATCGGCTCGCGCGAGCGCGAAAGCATCATTGAGAAGACCGATGCGATCAATTGTCGGCAAAGCGCCTTCACTAACCGCTATTGCCAAGCGCGATATCATTTCCGGCGAATAAGCAACGCGATAGAAACCGCTTTGTCCCGGATTTATCTTAAGCCATGAACATGCACGGGAATTTAATTGCACAACAGCTTTTCGGTCCCGCATGTAATAGCTTAACGTGTCTTCATTTTCACCTGTTTGCATTAAAAGGGGAATGTGCCAAAGCGAGTGTTTGGTATCTTTACTGCCGTCAAAAATGAAACGTTTCTGTTCCAGCCGAAGTTCGTTTTTTTCATCATCAAGATAAGCTGTTACAACAGGATATCCTTTTTGGCGAGTATATCGCGCCATAAGTTCGCTGACAGGTTTACCCGAAGCTTCTTCAAGGGCTTGCCAGAGATCATCTGTTGTAGCGTTGCCGAATTTATATTTATCAAAATATAAACTCAAACCACGGCTGTAAGCCTCAATACCTAAATAGTATTCCAGCATGCGGTTAATTACTGAACCCTTGCTGTAAGTTATCGCGTCAAAGATCTCTCGGATCTCATCGGGATTTTTAACAGAAACTTCGATAGCGTGGGTATTGTTCAAACTGTCTGCGCCAAGTGCTGGGAAATAATCTTCTGTTATGTATTGCGTCCACACATCCCAATTTGGAAATTGAGCATCAACAGCTTTTGGTCCCGCATATGAAGCAAAACCTTCATTAAGCCAAAGATGCGTCCACCATTGCATGGTAACTAAGTTACCGAACCACTGGTGCGCAAGTTCGTGGTCTACGACCTCTGCGACTCGCTGGCGCATAGCAGCTGAAGAGTTTTTTGCATCTATAAGTAAAGCTGTTTCGCGATACGTTATGAGTCCCCAGTTTTCCATGGCGCCGGAAGCAAAATCAGGCAAGGCGACCATATCAAGTTTGGGTAGAGCATAAGGTACGCCGAACCATTTTTCAAAATATTTTATTGAATGAAGAGCAACTTCAAGCGCGAAGCGGCACATTTCTTTCTTGCCGGGCGTAGCCCATACGCGAACCGGTTTGTTGTCTCTGGTAAAACCTTCAATATATTCAAGCTCTGCTACAACGAATGCAACTAAGTATGTAGACATCGGTACGGTGTCTTCGAATACAACTGTTTTATTTATTTTATTTGGTGAAACAGGAATAGAGTATGCCGGCATGTTTGATAATACCGTCATATGCAAAGGCGCAATTATCTGGATAGTAAAGATAGCCTTCATATCCGGCTCGTCAAAGCAAGGGAAAGCGCGTCGCGCATCTGTTGCTTCAAACTGCGTAGCCGCACCCCAGCGCTTTTCACCGTTTACCATGTAGGATGTACGGTAGAAACCATGCATTTTGTCGTTAAGTTTACCTTTGAATCCAAGGGTCAGCCATCGGGTTCCCGGGCGTAACTGGTCAATGAATTCAAGAGAGACCGTCTGGTATTTCTTGTTATACGTAATGTTTTTTGTTTTATTGCCTAAGTTAGCTTCAGCGTTTGTTATATCAAGCTCAGCAGCATGAAGAGTTATAATCGAAGTGGCCTCTTCAATATTTACCTTAATATAAGATAAGCCTCGGAAGGTGAAATCATCAAAATCAGGTGTGAGGCTGATAAAGTATCGGGACGGTATGACATTCCGGCTAAGACGCCAGGGGTTTTTACTTGCCAACGGTTCTCCTTTGTGAACGTATATTAAATTATCAAGGTTTATCTAGGCTTTACGATAGGTTATAGACAATAACCCGTCAATAAAATCTTATATCGGTGTTAGAAATTAAAAATAATAGTTTCATTGTGTATAATGGTTATTATGGGTAAGATTTTTGCCTCAATTAAATTAATTGTTCTGGTTGCGGTCCTTGGAAGCGTTTTTTATTTTTATAACGACACGGTTATGATGGTTTTTCGTTCTCTAAATCAGCGATATCTGCCGTGTAAAGCGCCTATTGAGTATGCGTTGGAAGAATTTAGTCCCGAGTTTGGGTTGACCGAGCAGCAATTTCTTTCCGCGGTGAGTGAGGCTGAAAAGATTTGGGAAACTCCTGTAGCCAAAGAACTTTTTATGTATAAGGAAGACGGATATCTTAAAATAAATTTAATTTATGATTATCGTCAGGAAGCTACTGAACGCTTAAAAAAATTGGGCATTAACATAAGCACTGATAAGGTGACCTATGACAAGCTTTCCAGCCAATACGACAGCATGAAAAATTCTTATAACTTCCTTAAAACACAATACGAACAAGCTTTAAGCAGTTTTAATCAGCGCAAAAAAGCATATGAAGAGCGGGTTGAATATTGGAATAGCCGGGGTGGAGCGCCTAAAGGCGAATATGAAAAACTGAACCGGGAAAAAGAAGCTTTAGATGCCTTAGCTGAAAAATTAAATCAGACAGCCGAGCAATTAAATGAACTAGCCAAAGATATAAATGCTTTAGTTTCAATAATAAATCAGATGGCTTCAGCCCTTAATCTTGATGCTACGCGTTATAATAATATAAACGGAGAGCGTGGCGAGGTTTTCCAGCAGGGTTTATATAAAAGCGATATCGGCGGACAGGAAATTGATATTTATCAGTTTGAAGACCGCGCCCAACTTGTCCGGGTTTTAACGCATGAGATGGGGCATGCTTTGGGTCTTGAGCATTCCGAAGAACCCACGGATATAATGTATAAATTAAATGAAGGGTTAACCGAAAAACTTTCTGAAAGCGATATTTCTGCCATTCAAGAAAAGTGCGGTATTTAACTTTTATTTTAATGTAAACAATAAATTAAAAATCCCGTTTGAACGGGATTATTTATTTTGTTTTATTGTTACGGCCAATTGCGCCAAGCGCTTGCCTAGTGCGCGTGCCTGAGCGCGGTCCTGTGGCGTGATCTTGCCGTGAGCGGTTGCGCCGTAATAAGAGCCGGATTCTTTCATGGCATCGGTCCAGGGAAGACCCACAATATAGCAGCCGTTAGCTAAAAGTAAGTGCATAATTTGCAGTAAGGTCGCTTCGGTTCCTGCAGAGCGGGACCAGCTTGTAGTGAATGCGCATGCTGGTTTTCCTGCAAATGCGCCGGTTTCCCAAAGATGTCCGGTGTTATCGAACCAACCTTTAAGTTCCGCGGTTATGCCGCTGAAGTTGGGACATCCTACTGCCAGGGCATCAGCTTCAAGGAGTGCTGAGGGTTCGGTTTTATTAAGAGAGCATATCTTAGGATGCGCGCCAGGAACCTGGAGAACACCGTTGGCTATGCAATTTGCAAGCACTTGTACCATTTTGCTTTTGCTGTCGTATAAGATCAAAACAGCCGCATTTTTATTTTCTTGAGCCATTGCTTAAGCTCCAGTACTTTTACCACAAGTTTAACACAGGTTTTTAACCGGTCAACAAAGAAACAGCATATTTTATTTGACTATTTAGTAAATATATTTTATAGTAAATAATAATAATTCCTTAAAAAATAGGATAAGAGATGAGCGACGAACAGCTTAGACAACGCGCCCTTAAAGCTTTGATGTTTGACCCTCTGGATACAGCCGAAAAAATAACCGGAAAATCATACGCAGATGATGCGGAAACAATCCAATTGGGTTTTACCTGTTTGCAACAGAACAAAATGCGCAAGCGCGCTATTTTAGCTGAGATTGGCGATACGCATGCCGGTATTTTCTGGAATGATTTTTTGAAAATCATATTTGACCTTGGTTTTAAGATCATTCAGAGCAAAAGAAGTATTGAAGAGCGGGAGGACGGTATCGTTGTTTCGCCAACAAACGTAATCGCTGCGCATCCTGAAAAGAAACTTCTTATTTGCGCAAACTCTTATGTTCCGACTGACCCGCAAAAAAATCAAATAATCGGAAGCGGTAAAATTTACGGTTCAATTGATGTTTCAGGTTTGCGCGAGGGTTTTGATTGGTATCAGTTTTTAGGGCAAATAAGCTTTTCTTTTTACGGCGATAAAATGCAGTTTTATTTCGGTGTAAATGAAGCTTTGGTAACGCGTTTGCAGTTGGTTGAAACCACGGCACCCTTGTGTAATTGGCCAAACGATGAAGAACCAACAATGCTTTATGGCTTATTGGAAGACAAGATCCCGGATCTGCCCGATTGGGTAAAAGAATTCATGGGCACGAGAAAAGAAAAATAAATCCCGATTCCGTTAGTTAACGGACGGGATTTTTTATTTGGTTTGCGTTCAAGTAGTTATTTTGATAGTTTGAATTCATGACAAAAAACAGAAAACAACAAACAGCAGAAGAATATCTTAGCAATTCGGATCCGGTACTTGCCGGCATAATTTCCCGCGTTGAACTATCAAATTTTAAACCCGAAAAAGATTATTTTCGTGCTCTCGTAGAATCAATCATAAGCCAACAGTTGTCGGGGAAAGCAGCCGATACGATAATAAAACGTTTCCGTAATCTTTTTCCTTCCAAAAATTTTCCCGGACCAAAACAGGTATTACGCGTGAGAGAAGCAAGAATGCGCGCTGTGGGCATGTCTTTTCAGAAAGCAACATATGTACGCAATTTGGCTGAAGCCGTGGAAAAGAAAAAACTTTATTTTAAGCAATTCAATAAAATGTCTGATGAAGAAATAATAAGCCAATTGGTGCAGGTTAAAGGTATAGGCCAATGGACAGCAGAAATGTTCCTTATGTTTGCCATGGGACGCGAAGATGTTTTTTCTTTCGGGGACCTCGGACTTAAAAACGCGATACAAAAAGCATATCGTTTAAAAAAGCATCCGGAACACAAAAAAGCACTTCAACTTTCAGAGCGGTGGCGTCCTTACCGTACATATGCGTGTCGATATCTTTGGGCCAGTCTGGACTCAAAAAAGAAGACTTTGTGATAAAATATAAGCGTGTTGTTAATTCGAGGTTTATCTAAAATATCAATGACGGCAGCAGCTTTGGCTGTTGCTTTTGTCGTTAATTTCGGTTTGGTTTTTGATATATCCGGATCAAATTACGCAAATGCCCAGGAATCAGATTCTGCCGGGTATGATGAGGTTATAAATAATTTTGTTTCAACTATTGTTGTTCAGGAGGATGCTTCAATAAAGGTTACCGAGCAAATTGTATATGATTTTGGTGTAAACCAGAAACATGGAATATATCGTGATATTCCCATAACTTATAGTACAAACTTGAATGATTTTTCTGTGCGTCTTAAAGTTTTATCCGTAACAGATGAGAATGGCGCAGGTTATGATTATAAGGTTAGTAAAGAAAATAACGATATACAGATAAAAATAGGCGACGCAGAAGTTCTAATCAGCGGAGAACATACATATATAATTACTTATACCGTAAATCGGGCTATTCTTTTTAATCCAAACGACGAGGTAGAATTATATTGGAATGTAACAGGAGACAGATGGCTGGCTGAAATTAAGGGAGTTGAGGCGCGGGTAGTTCTTCCCGAAGAGGTAACTGTAGAAAAACTTAAGGTCGCATGTTTTGTTGGTATATATGGAAGCGAAACAGAGGATTGCAGTTCTGTTTATGACCCCAAAACCGGTATTGTTTTCCGTACTGACAGCGGGGTCGTTTTACCGGGGGAAGGTTTTACAATCGTGGTTCAATGGCCGCGCGGAATTTTGGTTGAGCCGGGAATGACCCGGAATATTCTTTGGTTTATAGGCGATAACGCAATTTTGTTTTTGCCGATACTATACTTTTTGGTTTACGGTATTTTTTGGTGGAAATGCGGGCGGGATCCGAAAGGAAGAAATACTATAGTTCCGCAATATGAAGCGCCGGATAAACTTTCACCGCTTGAGGTTGGGGTTATATATGACCAAAGTTCGGACAACAGCGATCTGGGAGCCGGAGTCATTAATCTTGCAATGGAAGGTTTTCTTAAAATAAAACTTTTAGAAACAAAAGAGCAGGGATTGTTCGGGTTTAAACAAAAAAAAGACTGGGAATTTATACGTTCTGCTGAATTTCCGCGCACGCCCAATGACTGGGAAACAAAACTTTTAGACGCCCTGGGGATCTTAACTCCGGGATCGCCATCTAAAAAAGTTTCAGAGCTTAAAGACGGAGCATTTTATGAACATATAAGTGAAATAGATAGCGCCTTATATGAATCGTTAGTACTTAAGAGTTATTTTCCGCAAAACCCTCAAAAAGCACGCCTCAAAGCAATCGCTTCCGGAATAGCATTAGTTGTTCTTTTGGGTTTTTTCACGGTTTTTATCGGCAAAGATTTAAACGCGACAGGTGTTGGTGCCATGTTTTTGAGCGGATTAATTGCCGTAGTATTTGGTTGGTTTATGCCGCGTCGTTCGTTAAAAGGCCGTCTTGCTTATGAGCATATTGCCGGTTTTAAACAATATCTTTCTGTGGCTGAAAAAGACCGTATAAAATTTCATAATCCTCCGACACGCACTCCGGAATTATTCGAAAAGTTTTTGCCTTTTGCGATGGTTTTGGGAGTTGAGAAAGAATGGGCAAAACAGTTTGAAAGTTTAACTATTCCCGCACCATCCTGGTATCAAGGCGGAACCATATCTGGCTGGAATGCTATAGCATTTACGTCTCTTATGAATGATACGGTTTCTGATATGAATTCTACGTTTTCTGCTCCGCCGCCGTCCTCTTCAGGGGGAGGCGGAGGTTTTAGCGGGGGCGGATTTGGCGGAGGCGGAGGAGGCAGTTGGTGAGGTTGTGTGCGTAAATTTTCTTGCGCGACTAGCTGTGAGGATGATTGTTGGCAGGTCGCAAAACTGATTGCCTCTCGATGAACTCCTCGCTTCGCTCGTCAGACAACATCTTCGGCAATCGCTTTGCGACGCCAACTTCCATCTTCTCGCAATGTCGCTTCAAGAAAACTGACGCATTATATAGATCGTATTAAATGATAGTTTGTAGCAAATGCTTCCGCTATATCGCGAAATATAATTTATTACTTGAAATATGATAGTATATAAAGATATAGTTTTGAATTTTTCGCTTTAAGTTTTAATCTTTTATTATGTATCAGAGGGGATTTTATAGGACAATGGATAAAGACCAGATATTTGCCGAGATAAAAAAAGAAGGTTTTAGCCCCATGTATTTTTCGGTACCTGCCGGCTTTGAATATCCAACGCACAGCCATGAAACCAGGAAACTTTTGGTTTTTTTGGATGGCACTATGACCGTTAAGGTTGGGGATGAAACGTTCCATTGCGGACCTAGGGACAGGATTTTAATTCCCGGCAACATCCACCATTCAGCAATAGTAGGCAATAACGGGTGCAACTTTTTTTGGTCTGAAAAAATATGACATTTGAAGAATATCAAAAAGAATCTCGTAAAACCGCTGAATATCCCGATAAGGATAATAATTATATTTATCCGGTGTTGGGTTTGACCGGTGAAGCAGGTGAAGTTGCCGAAAAAATAAAAAAAGTCATAAGGAACGATAAGGGCATAATGAGCGAAGATAAAAAGATAGAGATCGCAAAGGAATTAGGGGATGTTTTGTGGTATATAGCGCAGCTTGCAACGGAATTGGGATTAAAGCTTGAAGATATAGCCAAGATGAATCTAGAAAAGTTAAAATCCAGGCGTGAAAGGGGAGTTATTGCCAGCGAGGGGGATAACAGGTAAATTAATATATTATCTTTTCAATATTGAAGAGGATAGATTATAATTAACTATAAATATATGCCCAGAAATACAACTTTGACTGTTGTCGCTTGAGCGACAACCCGGAAGATGTTCAAGTTTATTTACTGGGTTAAATCTGATCAATTCGAGAAATTAAATTACTATTTTAATAATTTATTTTTGTCGAAGTTGATATACTGGGTATGCCTAAAAATAAACTTTTAATGTTAGTGGGAATTGCGGCTACTGCTGCGCTTGTTGTTGTCGGTATAATTTGGGCTTCGTCAGTTAAACAACCCGATACTTTTTCGGATCAAAATCCGTCTTCGGTAAACCAAAATGAAGATACGCCCACAGACATGGACGATATGTCTGATTCTGATATGGAGATGATGGATGATTCCGTAACTCCTACGCCACCGCCCCCTCCAACAACTGTTACGCCTCCGCCTACTACAACAACGCCACCGCCAACTCCGCCAACGCCTCCGGCTCCGGTAACTGTAAATGTTTCCATATCTAATTTTGCTTATGTGCCCGCAGAATTACATATTAGTCCGGGAACAACAGTTGTTTGGACAAATAATGATTCTGCCGGGCATACGGTTACCAGCGAATCCGGAATAGAATTAGATAGCGTTCTATTGGGTAACGGAGAATCATTTTCTCATACATTTAATACCTCCGGGGAATTCAATTATTTATGTAAACCACATCCGTGGATGAAAGGGAAAGTCATAGTTCAATAAATTAAAGCAAATGAAAAATCCGCGAATATACGCGGATTTTTTGTTTGTATGTTAATATATTACAAGATGAGAATATTTGTAAAAATAAAAACAGGAGCAAAAAAAGATCTTGTAAAGAAGATAAACGTAAATGAATTCATGGTTTCTGTTAAAGCGGCACCGGTTGGAGGCAAAGCCAATCATGCGCTAATTAGACTTATTGCGGAATATTTGGATATATCAGCAGGCAGGATAAAAATAATCGGAGGAACGCGTTCTCGTCGAAAAACTATTGAAATTATATGACTTGGTGATAGAATTTTAATATATTAAATTTTAATCTTTAAATTATGACTCAGATCCAAAAAATAAATACGTTAAACTTCATTATAGGCCTGGTTGTAATAGGTATAATTATGTCGTTGGGATTATATTTTGTTAATTCATTTTTAAAAGATAAAAATACAAATATGGAGCAACAACAATCAGGCGAACAACCAGAAGATATGAATATGGAGCATGTTAGCCCGGCAGCGAATGAAGAATTTAAGACAGAAGATTTGGTGGTAGGTACGGGAGCCGAAGCCAAAGCCGGAGATACGGTTTCTGTGAATTATGTAGGCACGCTCACGGATGGAACAAAATTTGATAGTTCCTATGACCGAAACCAGCCATTTTCATTTACTATTGGTACGGGTTCGGTAATTCAAGGTTGGGAACAAGGTATTCCAGGCATGAAAGAAGGCGGTAAAAGGAAATTAACCATACCGGCAGAATTAGGTTATGGCGACAGAGTAGCCGGCGGCGGTGCGATACCAGCCAACTCAACATTGATATTTGAGGTTGAATTATTGAATGTTGAATGACCCAGTCGACCAGTTCAGGTCTTCGACGGTGAGTTCAGCCGAACCGGTTATGGTGAGCCCTTCGGCATTGAGCCCCTCGGCGGTGAGCTCGGGATGGTCGAACCGCTCAGGGCGAAATGTTAAATTGAATCCATGATAGTCGTCCTTCATAATATTCGTAGCGTTCATAATGTGGGCTCTATTTTCCGTACCGCAGATGCTGCAGGGATAAAAAAGATATATCTTTGCGGTTATTCTCCGGCACCCATTGATAGATTTGGCAGGCCCAACCATGCTTTGGCTAAAGTTTCCTTGAATGCCGAAAAATATATTGCATGGGAAAAATTCTCTTCAACTGTTAAATTACTGGACCAATTGAAGAAAGCCAATAAAGGAATAAATATTTTAGCGGTGGAACAAGCAGGAAATTCCCTTCCTTATTACGATATAGATGCACGATACATGGGTAAGTCAGAAATCGTACTTGTTGTCGGGAACGAAATAAAAGGATTATCCCGGGCAATTTTAAAAAGAGCCGATCGGATATTGGAAATACCTATGCAGGGGGCAATGGTTCGACAAGCTCACCATCCGCGCCGAACCGGTCACGGAAAAGAATCTTTAAATGTAAGTGTTGCGTTTGGTATCGTAGCCTTTCATTTAGCGCAAATCAGTAAAGTAAAATAATGAACCAAGATTTTCAGACAAAAGTTTATAATGTTGTAGCTCGCATACCAAAAGGACAAGTTTGTACGTATAAACAAGTTGCGTATTTGGCCGGACGTCCTACTGCTTGGCGTGCGGTCGGCAATATTTTAAAGAAAAATTACGATCCGGATATTCCTTGCCACAGGGTAATAAGGTCAGACGGGAAACCGGGCGGATATAATCGTGATACCGCCAAAAAGATCAGTCTTCTTTTGGCTGAAGGCGTAAAGTTTCCCGCCTAAGGCGGGTCCGCCTTTGGCGGATAATTCTCCTTTTTAAATGAAACATAATAAAATAACATTATTTTTTTCAATAACAGTGGTTTTGCTTTTGTTGGCCGTAGTATTTTTTTATTATAAACAGGACGATCAATCGCAATCTTCAGTACTTCCTACTGCGAATGAAGAACAGGTGCCTTCGCCGGAAACTCAACCCGCTTCACCGCTGAAAGAAGTTAATATTACAGTAAGTGAACCAAAAGCTAATGATGAGGTTGGTTTGCCTTTGATCGTTAGGGGTCAAGCACGCGTTTTTGAAAGTACGGTTAATTATCGCTTGAAAGACGCAGACGGTTCTTTATTGGTAGAAAACTTCACAACAGCACTTAGTCCGGATATGGGACAGTTTGGCGCCTTTGAAATATCTACGATGTATCCGAAACCAAAGGGAATAAGCGGAACAGTTGAGGTATTTTGGTATTCTCCCAAAGACGGTGAAGAGTTAGATAAGGTTATCGTTCCGGTTGTTTTTGCTGAAGTTGAGACAACCAATGTCAAAGTTTTTTTCGGTAACAGAAAGATGGATCCCGGATCTCTTAATTGTGATAAGGTTTATCCGCAAGATCGTCGCATACCAAAAACCACAGGAGTTGCAAAAGCCGCCCTTGAACAACTGCTTGCGGGTCCGACTATAAATGAAGGAGATAACGGTTTTTTTACTTCTATTAACCAAGGAACAAAGCTTATAAGTTTAAAGATAGATAATGGCACGGCTTTTGCTGATTTTGATGAAATGTTGGGTGTAAATGTTGGTGGATCCTGCCGCGTTACAGCTATAAGAGCGGAGATAGAACAAACACTTAAACAGTTTTCTACTATTAAAAATGTAGTTATATCTATAAACGGCAGAAGCGAAGATATTTTGCAACCTTAATTTATGCCAGGTAGTGAAAATTTGACTGTTCGCTAGAGCGAACAAAGCGTTTCATCATCCGGTTAAAAGCTAATATATTTTTTAATAAAATTGGTAGGAATTGGGCAGTTAAATGTCGAATTTCTACTACTTGGTATGGCAAATAACGGGAACTCATCACAAAATAGTGCAGAGAATTCAGAAGTTGTTTTGGCGACTGCCGGTAGCGCGAAGAAATTTTTATTTGTGTCGCTTGAAAGTTTAAGCGGCGATTTGGCATGGCAAGTCAAAAAAGATGGTCACGAAGTAAAAGCTTATATTAAAGCTAAAAGCGATGAAGATGTTTATACCGGTTTTGTTGAACGAGTTGATTCCTGGGAGGCCTATCAGGATTGGGCCGACGTTATTGTTTTTGATGATGTTGGTTTTGGTGGGGTTGCCGAAAAATTACGCGCAAAAGGTAAGTTTGTGGTGGGTGGCAGTGTTTATACAGATAAACTTGAGATAGATAGGGAATTTGGGCAAGCAGAACTTAAAAAATATAATATAAGTATTTTGCCCAGCTGGAATTTTACAGATTATAATCAGGCACTTGAATTTATCCGTAACAATCCCGATCGTTATGTATTTAAACCAAGCGGCAATACGCCATCAGCCGGGAAAGGATTGTTGTTCCTTGGTGAGGAAGAAGATGGAAAAGATTTGTTGGAAGTTTTTGAGAAAAATAAAGTTGCGTGGCAGAAAAAGGCCCCGGTATTTCAACTGCAAAAATATATAAACGGAGTTGAGGTTGCTGTGGGCGCTTTTTTTAACGGTAACGACTTTATTTATCCGATAAACGTTAATTTTGAACATAAACGCGTTTTCCCCGGCGACATAGGACCTTTTTCAGGTGAAATGGGAACGCTTATGTTTTGGAGCGCAACAAATACTTTATTCCGTTCCACGCTTGAAAAAATGTTGCCCGCACTTCGTGAATCAAAATATATCGGTTATATAGACTTGAATTGTATAGTTAATGGAAGGGGCATATATCCGTTGGAATTTACTTCCCGTTTTGGATATCCAACTATTCAAATACAGGAAGAGGGAATCACTATGCCCGCAGGTGAATGGCTTTATCGCTTGGCGCACGGAGAGAGTTTTGAGCTGAAAACCAAAAAGGGTTTTCAGATAGGAGTTAGAATCTTGGTGCCATCTTATTTTTATAAAGAGGCGAGCGCGGAAACAGTTAAAAGTTATAAGGACGTTGCGGTTTTATTCAAAAAACAAAATATGGAGGGGGTTCATATTGAGGATATTAAAGTTTCTGACGATGGTGTTTGGCGAATTGCCGGGATTTCAGGATGCGTGCTCGTGGTTACCGGCTCAGGTACAACAGTTGAAGAAGCGCGCAAGCTCGTTTATTCAAGGATTCAAAATATAATGATACCCAACATGTTTTATCGGACTGATATTGGTGTGGGATGGGGGACTGAAAGTGATAAGTTACAAACGTGGGGATATCTGTATTAAATCATCCGCCACTGATTCGAGAGTCGCTTGCGACTTTATTAAAGGCGGATCCGCCTATGGTGGAAAAATAAAAGAGTAAAAGTAAAATTTTGGTAAATTGCTTCACTTTATGCGAAGCAATTTTTATTCGTTTATCGCTATTGGCATATGAAGGACGGTTTGATATAAGGAAAGCAAGCTGCTTGACAAAGGTTATCGGTGCTTTCAACGATGAGAATCAGGCGACTGCTGACATTGCTCTTTGTTGTTATTTATTTTTCTACGTTAGCGTTTTTATTTGCGTACAATAAGTTAAACCTTGATACTGATAAATGCGCAGTTCCTGTACCGAACGCTTCCAGCCAATCTGTCGATAGACTAAAAGATGATTCAGATAGAGATGGAATTAAAGATGTTGTAGAAATAGCGCACGATGCGAAAATATTCGGTACAAATAGCTTAAACTGGCCCGATCCGTATCATGCCGATTTATACCTTGAACTTGATACCCAAGAGGGTTATTTGGTTCCGGCTGAAGTTAAGAAAGGCGCGGTTGATTTTTACGCAAATCTGAACTTTTGTAATCCCGACGGCACAAAAGGAATTCGTCTTCATATAGATGATGCATCGCTAGAATTCTATTTCGGGGGCGGACAGGTCTTTGAGGATGAATCTCAGGAAATGTATCCGCAGTTAACTATGATGGCCATGCATGAAGACGAGGAATTTTTCTCTCCGGATCGATGCGGTATTTTCAGGTACGGCTTAGTATTAAAAAATTTAGGCTGGCTTGCTTCTAAAAATGAGGCTGCGGGTTTAGGAGATGCTCCCGGCGATACGCTTTATTTGGCAGGAGAGTCACTTATTCGTAATCATGAATTCGGCATAGTAGTGATAACACATGAATTAGGCCATAATATTCTTGGACAGCTGGATGAAAAAAATTGGAATAATGAAGATACGGCGCACGACCCCTATGGCGACTTTATGTCTTATAGATCTTTTGGTTCGAATTTATGGGCGCATTCTAATGTGGTTGCCGAATTAACGAGAGACGGCCTTTTGGGACTTTCGGGAAAATGTCGATAATATATAATTAAAGTAATTTTTAATTATGAACGGAATTATTTCCGTTCTTTTTATTTATAACTTCGTTTTAATAAGCAGGCGCAATATATAGAAGCGCATGAAATTTGACAAATAAATTATAATTTTGTATCGTATTATTCGGCGTTTCTTTAAAAATATACGGAGGTAGGCGTATAAAGGATATGCTAGATGAAATGATTTTACGCAGAAACCCTGGCGAGAGGAGAAGATAAAAATTGTCTAAGAATCCTAAAACCAATAGCGCAGCAGTTTTTTCTGCCGCATCGGATTTGCCTGCAGAGGAAAGGCAGGTCATTATTTGGTGCAGCGTAGAAAACGAGATACCCGTTCTTTCGGCGCTTGAGGAATATGGATTTAAACAAGAGTTGCCGACACAACAGCCGGCAGAAGATAGCGCACGAGGAACAGTTATCGGTATTAGAGGAAAAATATTAGATATCTTTTTAATTAAACTTCAACAAAATGGAGGAGTTGCGGCGGTAGAAATACTTAAATAAAACAAGGAAAGACCCTTTAAGCAAAAGCTTAAAGGGTCTCTTTTTTACGCAACAGCGACGTGCCGTTCGCTATGGAGGAACCTTAGGAATAGAAACGTGTTCACTTCCTTAAGGGTCCAGTTGATGCGGTGTCCGCCCGGATCCAGCTGGATTCCTATAATGTGAGCTACGAGGTTGCTGCTCTCTTCTTTCGAGAAGCCTTTTTGGCGAAGCCTGTAGAACAGCTTCACCGTAGCCATTCCGCGAAGTTCTTCCAGCGTCTGGTCATGTTCCTGGGCTTCAGGAACCAGCCAGAGCTTTTCAACAGCATCGCGCAACTTGGCGGTTTCCGTTCCTTGGTTGACAGAAGGATTTATCATTTTTTACTATTTCAACCTCACTTCAAGATTCAGTACATAATGTACAGTGCTTATATTATAAACCTATTAAATGTTATGTCAATCCCATGGCGCTATAATTTTATATGAAAGGAGCGTTTTTAGTGCCGCAGACAAAAATATGAAATAGGCAATTTAGAAAGCCGAGTATCGTGTTGTATCTTATAATATTTAGTGTACTATTATATAGAATCTAAGTAATAACTTTTTAATATATGCCGGGTAGTGAAAATTCGACTGTTTGCATAAGCGAACAAATCTATCCGACTAAGATATAAAGTTTCTAGTGTTTATTTTTAATCGGAAATTCGTTAATTACCAATAAATAGTCGAATTTCTACTACCTGGTATGAACATAGATAAAAATATTTCGCCGAAAGAGGCGTATGAAAAATCTAAACAACAAAAAGACAAAAATAATCCAAATAGCTTTACAGATCCGGCTAAATTAAAGATTTTGGGACAGAGGATATTTGGGGTAGTCTTTTTTGTAACCGTTGTTATAGGTGCGGGTTGGTTTTTTTATACTAAAATGGGGGTGGGTCATTTTGATCCCACCACAACCTGTATTACTGCCGAGACTTACCATATTCATCCTCACTTGACCATTAAGATAAACGGGGAAGAGCAGAATATACCTTCAAATATCGGTAGTGTACCGTGTCATCTTCCATTACATACTCACGATATCGATGGAGTTATACATGTTGAAAACGCTTTTCAATTTGATGCCACACTTAAACAATTTTTTACTATTTGGAAGAAGTCATTTAATAGTCAGCAGATAATGGATAGTATGGTTGATGATACTCATGAATTGATAATGACTGTTGACGGTCAGCTATCTGGCGAATACGAAAATCTTATCCTGAAGGATAAGCAGGATATAGTAATAGAATATAGAGAAAAAATAAAAGAGTAATTCGATGCGGTTAACAAAGAACAAAATCTTCATTATTTTTGCTATTTTTTCAGCTATCTCTACCCTTCTGATGTTGATAAACAGTTATTTCTATAGCAAAAAAGAAAGCGGGTATTTAGAGGAGCAGTTTGAATTTATTGATTATCAAGGTCCGCCGCCGGGAAGTATTCCGGGCGAAGACTTTCAAGGGCCGACCGGATCCCATCCTTAAGAAAGTTAAAAAAGTAAAAGCGAAAAAGTAAAAAATTAATGTAGCCCCTCGTATTTGCTCGGGACTCCTAAAAATACAAACTCCGCCTTTTGGACGGAGTAGTGTTTTTTAGTTGTGCGCGGGAGAGGACTCGAACCTCCAAGGGATTGCTCCCATCAGCCCCTCAAGCTGACGCGTCTACCAGTTCCGCCACCCGCGCATAATATAAATTTAATTTTAAATGTAGGCGGAACAAGTTCATCCCGGGCATTCCTCAACGCTCCGCCAGGAGGCTGCGCTAGAATGCCCGCCGGATTCAAGCAGTTGAATCCGGCCCACCCGCGCATAGATTAAGTGTAAAAGTAAATGCGAAAAAAGTAAATTGTTAGCCAGCTATCGAACGGGATATTTTTATATGCAATGCTATATAAAGTTCTTTTAGAAGGAGATTTTTGATGCCAAAATTCAAAGTTGAAGTTATGTATGATAAAGATTGCGGCGTGGCCACAACGCGAGAAATGGAATTGCCGCTTGACGAGAGAACATTCACGACAGTTAGGTTAGATTTGGAAACCGCCGTGTTTGTTGAATTGGGCGAGACTGATTTTGTTCACGTGGGTATTATTACGGCTCTTGAAGATATACCCGATAAGAATATTGTCAATGGAGATATTGTTTATCGAGATTGGGATGACCTTGATCCAAGCAATTATCCGGTTTACAGACAACTTGTTGATAGCTATAAACCATTATGGGGCGGAGGGCCAGGCTCTGAATATGTTGGAAAGTTTCTAGAAATTTATAAGAAAAGTTAATCAAAATAAAAATCCTGCTTTAAAAGCAGGATTTATTTTTTTGTAATTGTATATTTCAATTCTGATTGTCTTCAGCAAGATTTGCAATAGCTATATTAAGCACATCAAGTTTTCCAAGTAGCCTTATGTATGCAAGTTCGATAGTGGGAGCCATCGCTGATGCCAGTTTAACATTTCCGTTTGGTAACGGACGTTTTTCTGTTGCAAGCTGCCAGCAATCTGTATTTTTTTTGAACAACCAAGCGGGCAAATTTAATGTAAGAAAATCAGCTTCGCTGATGCCAACAGTAACGTCCCAGGCTGGACCGGATATAGACCAGTTAAATGGTTCTGTTAGAAACGCGCCTTTCGGCAAAGCTTTTCCGACTCGTTCACATGCTTCTTGAGTTTGCCGATCCATTTTAGTTCTCCTTGAGTTGCGAATTGTTTAAGAACGTCTAAATAATATAGTTACATATATAATGATTGATGCCAATATATATTGAAAATAGCAAAGTTATAAAAATATTATTATTTAAGTGGTTTTCCTTGAGAAAATAAAAGATTACTGATACGCTGTGGGTAAAACCACAGAGTTTTCTTTTACAGGAGAATATTATTATGGGCAAGCCGAAAGATACTTTTGATGATATTTCGCCAATAGATTACCGTTATTGGGATGAAGAGACAGCAAAATACTTATCCGAAAAAGCATTTGTTAAGTATAAAATACTTGTTGAAATTTCTTTGGCCAAAGCTTTATATGAACGGGGGATGTATTCTGAATCCGTATTCCGGGAAATTAAAGCCGCATGCGGACAAGTTACGGTTGAAGAAGTTTATGATGAAGAAAAGCGCATACATCATGATGTGCGCGCGTTGGTTAATTGCATCCGAGCTAATGTTAGCGCAGAGGCAAAACCATACATACATTTGACCGCAACGTCTTATGATATTGTGGACACCGCAAATGCGCTTCGCTATAAGCAGGCCTGTGAAAACGTGCTCGTTCCGGCACTTATTAATCTGGAAGAAGTTCTTATTTCATTAGCTTTAAAGGAAGCAGAAACCACGCAGGTTGGCAGAACCCATGGGCAGCATGCTGTTCCGATAACATTTGGCTTTGCTGTTGCGGGCTATATAAGCCGCATAGGCAAATGCATTAAAGCTTTGAATTTGCGCTCTGAAGAACTTACCGGAAAATTTTCCGGTGCAACAGGAGCATATAATGCTTCTTCGTTATTTTTTGATGACCCTGAAAATTTTGAGCAAGATATACTCAGCGAACTTGGACTTTTTGCGTCAGAACATTCTACCCAGATCGTTCCGCCCGAAGCATTTACTCGACTTTTTAGTGAAATTATTATTGTCGCGGGCGTGCTTGCAAATTTAGCTGATGATATGCGCAACCTTCAGCGAACCGAAATAGCTGAAATTCAGGAAGATTTTGAGGAAACACAAGTTGGCTCCTCGACCATGCCGCAAAAACAAAACCCGATAAGCTTTGAAAACGTAAAAAGTTCTTGGAAAATTGTTGTTCCACGAATGATAACCGTATATATGGACCAAATAAGCGAGCACCAACGGGATCTTACAAATTCTGCTTCGAGCCGCACTTACAGCGAAATAATTACGTATGTTGTCTACATGGCTAAAAGACTTACTCAGGCAATGGGTTCGATCAAAGTAAATAAAAGAAATATTAAAAGAAACTTAAGCATGCAGAAGGGATTGATACTGGCAGAGCCTTTGCATGTGGTTTTAGCTGCGTTAGGACATCCTGACGCCCATGAAAAAGTTAAAACTTTGGTTCGCAAAGCCCAAGATGAAAATTGTAATTTTCACGACGTGATTATTTGTGATCCTGAAATACAGAAATATCTAGAAAAAATGACGCGAGAGCAGCAAAAAGCCGTTTCAAGCGTATTTTCATATAGCGGCATTGCGGCTGAGAAATCAAAAACTATTGCCAAAAAATGGAAGAGAGAGTTAGGGCTTTAAATAAGTTTTAAAGCGCCATCTAAAAAGATGGCGTTTTTATATTAGAAATTAACATTGACAAGTCTTAATTTTTATAGTATAATGTAATAACTAAATCTAGTCGTTTGAAAAGGAAATAAAAATGTTTTCACCAAGCATTCTGCGGCAGATGTTCCAAGGACAAATTTTTGTTGTCCTTGCTGATGTAAATAAACATATACTGGGCCAGTGTTCTTACTGTCGTTGGCCGCACCCGTTGATCGAGCTTAAGCTATACGACATAGAAGACCAGCCTGTAGGCCAGCGAGAGATCCTTGAGAAGCCGGTCGTTCCATACGTACTGGCTCCACACACCATAATGGGTGTTACCTGTCCGGGTTCAGGAGAACAACCCGAAACAACTTCTTCTTTGTTGGTTTAAGTTCAAAGGAGCAATACGTGAATGTTTTGTCTCGACTAAATATCGCCAGCGATTCCGGCGATTGGCGGGCCCGCAGACTCAGCAACTTATCGGATGATCCTTTCATTCTTGATGGAGTGAGGCTCGCATCTGTTGAGGGTTTCATTCAGGGAATTAAGTTTCCCGTAGGTGATCCCTTAAGGAAGTTGGCTTTCCTTTCCGTCGGCATGACTGCGAAGCGTTTGAGCAGACAAGCTGATCGGCAAAGCCGTTGGGTTTGGTGGAACGGACGAGAGTATCCTTACGGAGCTTTTGTCCATCACAAGCTCATTGAACGAGCTATCCGCGCAAAGTTCGAACAGAACGCACGCGCGATGAAAGCTCTTTTGGGCATCGGGGACAGCAAGCTTGTCCATGAACTCGGACACTCCGAAGGTCTAAGAACATCTCTGCCCGCAACAGTTTTCTGCGATATCCTGACAAGGATCCGCGAGGAAACTTCGCGAGCAGTTAAATAACAAAAACCCGTCAAAACTTTAAATGATTTGGCGGGTTTTAATCTATTCTATTTCGGCACCAAAATGATCAAATATATCTGCGGTTTCTTTTGCGCGTTCTTCAATCTCCGCAACTAATTTTTCCAGGTGTTCTTTGCGTCCTTCTTCGCGTATTTCCCACTCGTGAAGTCCCGGCTCGTGCTGTTTAACCAGTTCTTTTTCAGTGTGATGGTACGGAGACAAACCTTCTCGTTTTAAGATAGATTCTATGGCCCAGTTAAAAGCCATGCAAATATTTTTATTGTCCGAAGCAAAAACTAGCATAAAATTTTTATTTCTTTCCGGGTGTTCTTTTGGCTCAAGAAGATTCAATTTTACATCGTCAATTTTAATCATACCAGGTAGTAGAAATTCGACTTTTTAGGTAATAAATTAAGAAATTTCTATATTAAAAATTACGAATTATTATTATAAAAGTTGACCAGGCATTTTGTTCGCTGCGCGAACGGTTGAATTTTCACTACCTGGCATAATCGTATTATCGCATAAGTATATTTTTTATCATATGTGGATAAGGCGATTTCGAATATTTAAGTATTAGTACTATAATATGTATAACTTATGGATAATAATCCACAAAAAACAAATTTTACACAAGAGTTTGTAGAACCAGAAACAAAGCCTTATAAACATAAGATAGGTACAGATATTGCCTCAAGTCTTTCCGGATTTATTTTCGGATTTGTTGCAGGCTCTATAGCTATCGGATTGATTTGGTGGGCTTATGCGGTTTCTCGAGTTCAAACCCCGTAAAATATATTAATTTTAATTAGAAATTCGCTAATTTTTCACTTAGAAAAGCGGATTTTTACTATACTGCCATGCAGAGATTTAAAAATATCTATCAAGATTTCGTTTCGGGCGAAGCGAACACTTACCACTGGACAGTCGGTAGAAAAATCGCAACATCCCTTTCCGGATTTGTTGCAGGTTTTTTTGCCGGGTTACTGGCGGCTTGGATAATGCAGAATTCTACTGCAGATTCTTTCGATAAACTAAAGTAACATAGTTATCAGTGATTTTTAGTCCAGTCCCAGATGATCGGGCTGGATTTTGTTTTAGGTGCTATTGACAAGTTTTATAGTTGTGCTATAATAAATTAAACAACAAATCAATTAAGGAGATTTGCAATGATGCTCTTTCTTTTGAAACGGCGTGGTTTGGCAGATGGTGAAGTGGTAGGACAGTTGGTTGCAGCCGAAACGGTAAAATCGGCAAGGCAATTGGCTAGTCGAGAACTGGAAGATGGGGGATCTGCCGTGTGGCTTAACGGGAATCGGTCATCCTGTAGGATGATTGGAACGGCAGTGTCAACAGTTAAGCTCGGCGTTCTTCTGGTTGACTACCAACCCACTCGCCGACTCTTTCGCGACGGTGGCGGTGGCGCAATCTCTATCTGGTAAGAATATAGGGATGGGTTTCAAAACCCATCCCTAAACTTTTGAACTCTTGACACGGTACCTTGTGTGCGTATAATGACAACAGTGAAGAACAGATAATTCGCTTTAATAACTTCACTAATTACTATAAATCTCATGTTCAATAGCAGATTAAATCTTTTCATAATAAGCGGCTAGCTATGCACGTTCGTTTTGTGACGTATGCGCGCCGCCAAGGGCGCGTTTTAATTTTCTCGTGAAAATTACCCCGAGCAAGCGAAGCGCGTCGAACGGGTTTTGTTTCCTCAAAGGAATATTAAAAAAATAGTTCTTTGAGGGGATGAAAGAAAAATAATGGTTGAACGAAAAGAACGTTGAAAATTCTCCGCCACTTACTGTAAGGTCGCTTGCGACTTTATAAAGGCGGATCCGCCAATTGGCGGAAAAGTAGGTAAAATGTAAATTAAATCACTCCAGCGAGAATTTTATTATCCCGCGTTTGAATTAAGTTTAACTTAATTCTGTCTAGGCGTCGGGAGTTGCATTATTTCTCGCGGAGCCAAAAATAAGAGCATATGGTGGATGCCTCGACATAAATAGCCTATGAAGGACGCGGCGTGGCTGCGATAAGCCTCGGGAAGGTGCTGAGCAACCTATGATCCGGGGATTTCCGAATGGGGTAACCTAATTTGCTGATTAAGGCAAATTGATCTGGCCGCAAGGCTGGATCGGGAACTCGGCGAAGCGAAACCTCACAGTAGCCGGAGGAAAAGAAAAGAAAGTTAACATTTCATTTTGCTTTCAACTTTCAGTCGCTAACTGTTGTTGGTGCCTGAGAGTTGATCGTTGAAGCGTTATGTTAGCACATTCCCTTAGTAGCGGTGAGCGAACAGGGAGTAGTCCAAACCTGACATCACTTGTGGTGGCGGGTGTAGTAAGATAAAGGCGTTCCAATTTATTGGAGAGAAGTTATTTTGAGTTACTTAGTAGAAGACTCTGGAAAGAGTCACCAAAGAGGGTAACAGTCCCGTAAATGAAAATTAATTCATACTTCTTGTCTTTATTCTTGAGTAGCCCGGGGAAAGAAAGCCCCGGGTGAAGCAAGGTCAACTAACGACCTAAGACTAAATACTATTTGTGATCGATAGCGAACAAGTACCGCGAGGGAAAGGTGAAAAGTAGCCCGGTGAGGGCAGTGAAATAGAACCTGAAACCATATGCTTACAAAGAGTCGGAGCCTCGCCGTAAGGCGGGGTGACGGCGTGCTTTTTGTAGAACGATCCGGCGAGTTTATGTGTTCTGCTGCTTAAATTATTTTCATAATGAAGGCGCAGGGAAACCAAGTCTTAAAAGGGCGTAACCTTACATATTACTTATGGCTCGTGGCCGTCCCGCTTGCGGGGTTGCCATATGCCATTTGTTGTTTGTTTGGTAAGTAGGACACATAAGACCCGAAGCCAGGTGAGCTACCCATGATCAGGATGAACTCCGTAGAGATACGGAGGGAGGTCCGAACCCGTAAGCCGTGCAATACTTTGGGATGAATTGTGGGTAGAAGTGAAAAGCTCATCGAACCTGGTAATAGCTGGTTCTCTCCGAAATATCTTTCGGGATAGCACTATATAGTATCTTTGGAGGTAGAGCACTGAATGGTGTTCATTGGCCTTGCGCCAGGAAAACCAATCAAACTCCGAATGCCAAAGACTTTATGTATAGTAGTTAGACTGTGGGGGCTAAGCTCCATAGTCAAAAGGGAAAAAGCCCAGACCGCCATCTAAGGTCCCCAAATCTTCGCTAAGTGCAAATTTCAAGGAAGTGTGGCTTCACAGACACCTAGGAGGTTGGCTTAGAAGCAGCCATCCTTAAAAGAAAGCGTAACAGCTCACTAGTTTAGAGGCTACGCGCCGAAAATGTATGGGGCTAAGCGAAGTACCGACGATGCGGATTCTACCTAACTTTTGCGATTTAGATTATTTTTTGTAATCTTTTTGCCGGATTTTTCTGGTAACTGGATGTTAAGAATAGTTTGAATTGCAATAGTTGGGTAGAATGGTAGGAGAGCTTATCCTGCGCAGTGAAGGCAAATTGTGAAATTTGCTGGAGTGCAGGGTAGTGAGAATGCCGGAATGAGTAACCACAAGTCATGTGAGAACCATGACCGCCGAAAGCCTAAGGTTTCCGTGGCAATGACAATCAACCACGGGTTAGTCGGGCCTAAGACCAACCCTAAAGGGGTAGTCGATGGACAGCAGATTAATATTTCTGCACTTCTTAAAGATTCAATGGGAGGGACAAATTTTAGTAGTCAGCGCGCGTTATTGGATTCGCGTCTGTTTCTTAAGGAATTTTGCCAGGCAAATCCGGCAGAATGTCTTCAATGACGATTCTAAGAGATGCAGGGAATTCCATTTATGGAAGAACGCTGATGAGCAAGGTTTCGAGAAAAACTTCTAAGGTTAATCTTTATGAACCCGTACCGAAGACCGACACAGGTGGGCCGGTGTAAATGCACCAAGGCGAACGAGTGATTCTTCGTTAAGGAACTCGGCAAAAAAGTGGCCGTAAGTTTGACGATAAGGCCTCCCTGATTTATTTCAGGGCGCAGCTAACGACCCCTAGCGACTGTTTATCAAAAACACAGGTCCCTGCTAACTCATTAAGAGGATGTATAGGGGCTGACGCCTGTCCAGTGCTGGAACCTTAACGGTTGCAGTG